>Ga0070740_10001669_pt1 | contig 29318 bp, 33 predicted proteins | sample Coa_R2_FD_67286 | JGI IMG/M metagenome (GOLD analysis project Ga0070740, IMG submission 67286) | Surface soil microbial communities from Centralia Pennsylvania, which are recovering from an underground coalmine fire - Coalmine... | ecosystem: Environmental > Terrestrial > Soil > Unclassified ...
CGCCTCATCAAGCTCGCGCGCGAGACCGGCAGGCGCGTTCATGTGCTGCACGTCACCACCAAGGAGGAAGCCGCCTTTCTCGGCGGGCACAAGGACGTCGCCACCGCCGAATGCACCCCCGCCCATCTCACCCTGGAAGCGCCCGGCTGCTACCAGCGGCTCGGCACCTTGGCCCAGCTCAATCCGCCGATCCGCGACGCCGGCCATCGCCAGGGCCTGTGGCACGGCATCGCCCAAGGCGTGATCGATACGATCGGCTCGGACCATTCGCCGCACACCCGCGAGGAAAAGGCCCATCCTTACCCGAAGACCCATTCCGGCATGACGGGGGTGCAGACGCTGGTGCCGCTGATGCTGGACCACGTCAATGCCGGACGGCTTTCGCTTCTCAGGCTTGTCGATTTGACCAGCGCCGGCCCGGCACGGGTCTTCGGCATGGCCGGCAAGGGCCGTATCGCGGTCGGCTACGACGCCGATATCACGGTCGTCGACCTCAAGCGGCGGCAAACCATTACCGACAAGTGGATCGCCTCGCGGGCCGGCTGGACGCCCTATGACGGCGTTTCGGTTACCGGTTGGCCGGTCGGAACTATTATTCGCGGGAATAAGGTCATGTGGGACGGTGTTCTCACGGTGCCGGCAAAGGGTGAGCGCGTGCGATTTCTTGAGACGCTGGCCGCGTGAGCGCCGGACGGGCGAGTTTTCCCCAATCCTTTTTATGCAAGCCAAAGCTGTAGATTGCAAACGCTCGCCAACACGCTATTGAACGGTATCTCGCCACCCCCGTTCGACCGCAACATGCGGCAAGCCGAAGGACAGGGACAAGGACAGGGACCATGAGCGGCGAACTGGTCTCGCTCCGCGTGCTGGTCGTTACCGCCGTTCCGTCGCAGCAGGAGCTGTGGAAGAAGGGCGCGGCGATGGCGTCGGTTCCGGTCGACTGCGACGCCGCCGACGCCGCCGCCGCCGCCGCCATGCTGAGCAGGGGCGGGGCCGACATCTGCATCGTCGATCATGCTTTGCCGCAGGCGGAACGGGCCGCGGCGATCGCTGCGGCGCGCGCCGCCAACCCGGCGCCGCTGGTTTTCATGGCCATGCCGCACGGCAGCCGGCGCACCGGCGAGGTCGACGGCGTGCTGGCCAAGCCGGTCGATGCCGAAACCGCCGGCCGGCTGGTCGACCGTTCGGCGCGGGCCAAGATTCCGACGCGTGTGCTCATCGTCGACGATTCGAGCACCATGCGCAGCATCGTGCGCAAGATTCTTGCCGCCAGCCGCTTCGCCTTCGATGTGCACGAGGCCGCGGAAGGCATTGCCGCGCTCGAACAGCTCGGCAACGGCAATTTCGGCCTGGTGTTCCTCGACTACAACATGCCGGGCTTCAACGGCATCGAGACGCTGTCGGAGATCAAGCGCATTGCGCCCAAGGTGTCGGTGGTCATGATGACGTCGACCTTCGACAACGCGCTTGCCGAACGGGCGCGCGCGGCGGGCGCGCTCGCCTTTCTGAAAAAGCCGTTTTATCCCGCCGATATCGATGCCGTCATCGAGCGGCATTACGGGCTGCACGTGGCCGGCAGCTGAGTTATTGGCGCGGCTGTTCCAGCGTGAATTCGCCGTTGCGGATGCGCGCGGCAAGGCCCTCGGCGAAGGTCGCCGCGGCGTCCTCGCCGTAGGTGGTGACGAATTCGGCGAGCGCGGCGAACAGACAGGCCTGCGCCAGGCAATCGCCGTCGACGCCGTCGAGCCTGGCTTCGGCCCAGGCTTCCTGCAGATAGCCGAGCGCGACCCGCTTCTGCTCGTGGTCGGCCGCCGGATCGCGCGCGACGAATGGACGCCCGCTGGTATCGATTGTCACGTCTCCCGTCCCCCTGGCGCCCGGCGTTTGAATGCCGTCCTCATTCCCGAGAGGACGTTATCATGCGGCTTCCGGCGGGCGAGGCGGACCTTGGGGCAGGGTTAATACCCACAGGGCTAGTTGGCGTAACGCGCGGTGATTTCGCGCGAAATCCTCGAACCTTCGTCGAGATAGCGCCGGATGGCGAGGTCGGCGGCCGGGGTGCAGGTGCGGTAGGTCTGCTGGAAACCGCGGTAACCACGATTGAAGCTGGCGACGATCTTGCGCTTTCGGTCGCCGTCCGGCGCCTCGGCGTCGATCAGCGACTGCATCTGGTCGCGCCATTTCTGCCCTTCATTGGCGCCGCAGACCGCGCGCAGGTAGTGCAGCGCGCCGAGGATCTCGGCAAGCCGCTGCAGGTCGTTGTCAAACGGCGCCGGCGTGTCCTCGGCCCGCGCCGGGACGGCGAGGCAAAGCGCGATCGAGGCGATAATGGCGAGCTTCTTCACGGCAATCGGTCCTTGGCCGGCATGGTATGCCCGCGCATCTGGGCAACCGCAAGGCAGGGGATCAGGCGAGCTTGGCGAAGGCCGCGGCGACGATCTCGGCGAGCCCCTCGGTGGTCTTGAGCCCGGAGAGCGCGGCCGGCTCGAGCCAGCGCGCATCGTCGAGCTCCTCGTTGAGGACAGGCTCGCCCGCGATCCAGCGCGCGGCAAAGCAGAGGATGACGAAGTGGCGCTCGACGCGGCCCTGCGCGTCGCGGGCGATGACTTCGCGGTGGCCGGCCAGCGCGCCCGGCGCGATGGCGAGCTGCGTCTCCTCGCGCACTTCGCGTATCACCGCCTCGTGCAGCGTCTCGCCCGCTTCCACCGCGCCGCCCGGCAGGGTGTAGAGATTGAGCGCGGGCTTGCGTGCGCGGCGCACCACCAGCACCTTGCCGTCGCGGATGATGGCGGCGCTGACCGCGAGGTAGGGACGCTCCGGATAGGCGCGGACGTCGCTCAAGAGCCGCGCTTCCGCATCAGGCCGTCGACCGCGGCCTGCGGGCTCGCGGCCCCTTCCGTTTCGCCGTTGATGATCGCGCCGGCTTGCGCGATCAGCGGCTTGAGGCAGGCGACCGCGCGCGAAGCGACGCCGGCCGCGCCCTGCGGCGGCATCTCCGCGCGCATGGCGCCGCGCGCCGCCAGCAGCACCGCGGTCATGGTGCCGGCGAGCGCGTCGAGCGACTGGCGCAGCGCCGGATCCGACGTTTCGTAAGCCGCGATGGCGAGGTCGCGACCCTTGAAGCGCGAGGCGGCGAAATGCTCGCGGTAGCTCAGCGGCTGCCAGGCGAGGAAGTCGCCGATGCAGTCCGGACAGTCGCCGAGCATTTCGAGCAGCATCACGGCTTCGTTGAAGTGGTTGAGATAGTCGGTGGCAAGCCCGGTGCGCGGATTGATATTGGCGTCGGCCAGGCGCGCCTCGCCGTCGGTCTCGTCCGGCGCTTGCGCCGGCTCGGCGCAATCCTGATATCTCATGTCGTCCCCACCGTCCCCGGCGGCGGGCAGTGTCGTCGGGGCCGGTTAAGGTGCAATTAAGCGAATAAGACGCTAGGACTTTCAATCATGTGCGGCCGCTATGCCATCACCTCGGCGCCGGAAGCGATCCGGGCGCTGTTCCGCTATGCGGAGCAGCCCAACTTCCCGGCCCGCTATAACGTGGCGCCGACGCAGCCGATTCCGATCGTGCGGCTGGTCGATGGCAAGCGCCGCTTCGCGCTGGTGCGCTGGGGTCTGCTGCCGGCCTGGGTCAAGGACCCGAAGGCCTTCACGCTCGTCATCAACGCGCGGGGCGAGTCGGTGCTCGACAAACCGGCGTTCCGCAACGCCATGAAGTATCGCCGCTGCCTGGTTCCGGCCGACGGCTTCTACGAATGGAAGCCGGCGGGCGCGCGCAAGCAGCCCTATTTCGTGCGGCTGAAATCGGGCGCGCCGATGGCGTTTGCCGGCCTGTGGGAGTGCTGGAGCGGGCCGAACGGCGAGGAGTTGGAGACGGCGGCGATCGTCACCACCGGCGCCAACAGCACGCTCGGCCACATCCACGACCGCATGCCGGTGGTGGTGCCGCCGGAGGCCTTCGATCTGTGGCTCAACTGCACCGAGGTGGATGCCGAGACCGCGGCGGCGCTGATTGCGCCCGCGCCCGATGATGCGCTGGAAGCCTATCCGGTCTCGACCGAGGTCAATCGCGTCGCCAACGACAATGCAAGGCTGCTGGAGCCGGTTGCGGCGGGCGCGCCCGCCGAAGCGGGGCCGAAGCCGCCGCGGCGGGGCCAGCGCCTGAAAAAGGACGAGGACCAGAAGTCCCTGTTCTGAACGGGAACCTTTTGGCCGGGTCGGCATCCAATGCCCGGAACAGGAGCGTGCCAATGTCGGTAAGCCTTGCCAGACAAGCCGCCGCGGAGCGGCTCGACGACGCCGAACTGGTGCGTCGCGCCCGCGCGCGCGACGAAGCCGCGGTCCGCGCCATCACCCAGCGCTATAATCGGCGGCTCTACCGCGTGGCGCGCAGCATCCTGCGCGACGATACCGAAGCCGAGGACGTGGTGCAGGAGACCTACGTTCGCGCCATCGCCGGGCTCGAGCATTTTCGCGGCGACGCCGCCTTCGGCACCTGGATCACCCGCATTGCCATGAACGAGGCGCTCGGCCGGCTGCGCCGCCGCCGTCCGACGGTGGACTGGGAAAGCTACGGCGAGAACCGCACGCAGGCGGAGATCATCGATTTTCCTCTCTCGGCGGCGAGCAACGATCCGGAGCGAACAATGGCGCAAGGCGAAATTCGCGAAGTCCTCGAACGGGCCATCGACGCGCTTCCCGACGCCTTCCGTGCCGTGTTCGTGGCACGCATCGTCGAGGGCATGTCGGTCGAGGAAACCGCCGATCTGTTCGGCCTGCAGTCCGAAACGGTCAAGACGCGGCTGCACCGCGCCCGCAATCTGCTGCGCGAGGCGCTCGACAAGCAGCTCGGCCCGGCGCTGACCAGCACCTTCCCGTTCGACGGCGCCCGCTGCGAGCGGCTGACCGACGCGGTCGTGCGCCGCGTCTGCAATTGAGCGGGAACCTGAAGCGGCGCATCCGCATCCAACCTTCGTCCACACGCGGCACGGGCCGCGGCAAACGGAGGTAACCACCATGATTGCCAGAGTGCTGACGGCCATCGCGGCCCTCGGCTTTTTGTCGGGCGCCGCGTTGGCGCAGGCGAAACTGACCGATCCGCAGATCGCCCATATCGCCTATACCGCGGGCCAGCTCGACATCGAAGCGGCCAAGCAGGCCTTGGCGAAATCCAAGAACAAGGAGGTGCGCGCCTTCGCCGACGACATGGTGCGCGACCACACGGCGGTGAACAAGCAGGCGCTGGCGCTGGTCAAGAAGCTCAAGGTGACGCCGCAAGACAACGCCACCAGCCAGGCGCTGACCAAGCAGGCCGCCGCCAAGCGCGCCGAATTGGCCAGGCTCAAGGGCGCGGCCTTCGACAAGGCCTATGTCGACAACGAAGTCGCCTACCACAAGACCGTCAACGGCGCGCTGGAGACCCAGCTCATTCCGTCGTCGAGCAATGCCGAACTCAAAAGCCTGCTGCAGACCGGCCTGAAGATCTTCCAGGGCCACGAGCAGCACGCCGAGATGGTCGACGGCAAGCTGAAGTGAGAGACGCCGCCATGACGCCGGGACGGATTACGCCTGCAATTGTCCTGCTCGCCGGGCTCGCCGTTCCGGCGCATGCGGCGACCATCCAGATCACCATCGACAAGCTGGTCTATGCGCCAGCCGAGGTCAGCGCCAAGGTCGGCGACACCGTCGAATGGGTGAACAAGGACGTGCTCGCCCACACCGCGACCGCCAAAAACGGCGACTGGGACGTGATGATCGGCCCGCACAAGACGGCGACGCCGCTGCTGAAGAAGGCGGGCAGCGTCGACTACACCTGCAAATTCCACCCCAACATGACGGCGAAGCTCAACGTTGCGCCCTAAAGCACCTTGCCCGGATTCAAAATGCCGTTGGGGTCGAGCGTGCGCTTTAAGGCGCGCATCAGGTCGATGGCGACCGGGTCCTTGTACTCCGGCAGGATGTCGCGCTTCATGATGCCGACGCCGTGCTCGGCGGAGATCGAGCCGCCGAATTTCTTGACCACGGCGAAGACGACGGCGTTGACCTCGTCCCAGCGCGCCAGGAACTTGGCCTTGTCGGCGCCTTCGGGCTGCATGACGTTGTAGTGGATATTGCCGTCGCCGACATGGCCGAAGGGCAGCGTGCGGCAGCCGGGGATGAAATTCGTCACGGCGGCGTCGGCCTCGGCGATGAAGTCTGGCACGGCGGCGACCGGCACCGAGACGTCGTGCTTGATCGAGGCGCCGATGTGGCGCTGCACTTCGCCGAACAGTTCGCGGATGCGCCAGAAGCTCTTGGCCTGCTGCACGCTGTCGGCGATGGTGGCGTCGAGCACGACGCCCTTCTCATGGCCCTGCGCCAGGATGTCCTCCATGACCTCGCGCAGCCCGCTGCGCGCCTGCGAGGACAACTCCATCAGCACGAACCAGGGATGATTGCCGGCAAGCGGCATGCGGCTCGCCGCGTCGTGCTTGACCACGGCCTCGACGCCGCCGCGCAGCATCAGTTCGAACGAGGTGACGCCGCCGCTGGTGCGCTGTTCGGCGAGCGTCAGCAATTCGACCGCGGCCGCGGGCGAGGGCACTCCGACAAAGGCCGTCTCGATCGAGCGCGGCCGCGGCACCAGCCGAAGCACCGCGGCGGTGATGATGCCGAGCGTGCCTTCGGCGCCGATGAACAGGTTCTTCAGGTCGTAGCCGGTGTTGTTCTTCTTGAGCTTGTTGAGGTCGTGCAGCACGCGCCCGTCGGCGAGCACGACTTCGAGCCCCATGGCGTGCGAGCGGGCGATGCCGTGGGCGAGCGCGGCGACGCCGCCGGCATTGGTCGAGAGGTTGCCGCCGATGGTGCAGGTGCCTTCCGAGGGCAAAAGCTGCGGGTAGAGCCGGTCGGCCTCGGCGGCGGCCTCGCGCGCGCGCTGCAAGGTGACGCCGGCCTCCACCGTCATGGTGTTGGAGACGGCGTCGACCTCGCGGATCTTGTCGAGCCGCGTCAGCGACAACACCACCTCGCCGTGGTGCGGGATTTGCCCGCCGACCAGGCCGGTATTGCCGCCCTGCGGCACGATGGCGGTGCGCGTCTCGTTGGCGAGCCTGACGATCGCCGCGACCTCCGCGACCGAGCCAGGCCGCAGCACCACCGGGGTGCGGCCGTGATAGAGGTCGCGCATCTCGACCAGGTAGGGCTCCTGGGCCTGCCGGTCGGTGACGGCGTATTTGTCGCCGACGATCTTGGCAAAGCGGGCGAGCAGGTCGGGGTCGAGGCGGGGCTGATCGAGCATGTCGTTACCGTAGTTGAGATCCGGGCTCCGCCGGGTCAATGCGCCTTCAGGAAGGCAATATAGTCTTTCTCGGCATTGTCCAATGCCGCCTTGCTGGCGCCGGTCATGACGACGTCGAGCACGAATTCGTTGCCGTCGGTGTCCTCGTCGATGCCGAAGGCGCCGATCTCGTAGGCCTGCTGCTGCTGGCTCGGGTTCTCGTAGCCAAAGCGTAGGAAGCCGGGCTTGCCGTTGGCGCGGGCGACCGCGGGCAGCGCGGTGATCCTGGCGTCCTTGACCTCGGTGCGCCAGCGCGCGTTGCTGACCTCGGTGAAGGTCTCGAGGGTCTGCTGCTTGTCGCGGTGATAGAACACCTGCACGTAGATGAGCGCCGGGGCGGTGCCGAAATTCTTGCCCTTCGGCACCAGGATCTGGACCTTGTTCTTGGCGGAGGCCTGGCGGTCGATCACCCAGCCGTCCGGCGGGGTCAGCACGATCTGGTAGTAGGGGCAGAGCTTGCCGTCGCAGGTGTTCATGAATTTCTGCACTTCGGCCTCGGCGGCGCCGGCGCAGAGCGCGGCTGACAGCGCAAGGGCGATGGGGCGAAGTCTCATCATGCCGTCTCCTTAGCGCGGCGCGGCGGCGCGGGCGAGGCGGTCGTTGATCGCTTCGCCGAGCCCCTCGCGCGGCACCTTCATGACCGCGATGGACGCGGCGCCGGAGGCATCCAGCGCGCGCAGATGGGAAAACAGGTTGGCCGCGGCCTCGATGAGATCGCCGCGCGGCGACAGATTGAGCGCGGTCGCGGCCTGCGGCGGATTCGGCCCGAAGGCGAGCAGGGCTTCGCCCTGGCGCGGGGCATCGGCGTCGAGCCGCAGCCTCGCCTTCGGCGCGTAGTGCGAGCGCAGCATGCCCGGCGCCAGCGGCGCCTCGTCCGGCGCCGCCACCGTCAGCGCATGGCCGAGCACGCGCTCGATGTCGCCGCGCGCCACGCCGCCCGGCCGCAGCAGCGTCGGTTCGGTGAGGCAGGAGACGATGCTCGATTCCACTCCCACCGGGCACGGTCCGCCGTCGATCACCATGTCGATGCGCCCGCGCAGGTCGGCGAGCACGTGCTGGGCGCTGGTCGGCGACACATGGCCGGAGCGGTTGGCGGACGGCGCGACCACCGCGCCGCCGAATTCGGCGAGCAGCGCCTGCGCGATCGGATGCGCCGGCACCCGCACCGCCACGCTGTCGAGCCCGGCGAGCGCCAGATCGGCGACCGGGCAGTCCGGCAGCTTCGGCAGCACGAGCGTCAGCGGCCCCGGCCAGAACGCCGCGGCGAGCTTGGCCGCATCGGCGGACAAGCGCGCGAGCTTGCGCGCGGCCTCGAGGTTCGCCACATGGGCGATGAGCGGATTGAACGCCGGGCGCCCCTTGGCGGCGTAGAGCCGCGCCACGGCCTCGCCGTTTGCGGCGTCGGCGCCGAGCCCGTAGACGGTTTCGGTCGGGAAGGCGACAAGGCCGCCGCCCTTGAGGCAGCGCGCCGCGGCCGCGATGGCGTCGCGGTCTGCCGTCATAACGCGTGTTCCCGGCTCGGCGGTCATGCGGGCAAGCTTGCCTTTCGAGGGGCCGTGGTTATAAGACCGGCCTTCAGTCGGAGTGTAGCGCAGTCTGGTAGCGCACCTCGTTCGGGACGAGGGGGTCGCAGGTTCAAATCCTGCCACTCCGACCATTAAATCCGACATTTGCCGGCGATTTCCAAGCCGTTCCGCCGGCCGGGCCGCCGCCTGTTGCGCGCCTGGGTCTGGCGGCTATCCGTGTCAGCCTTGATGCAGGTCAACGCCCCCGATCCGCAACGCCCGATAGTGAGCACGCGGTAAAGCAGGCGCGCGGGCGACAGCAAAGGGGCGCAGGATGAACCGGGATGCATTGGGATGGCTGCTGGCCGCGGCCGCGGTCGCGGCCTTGAGCGGACAGGCGCCGGCCCAGGAGGTCGACGTCGGCAGGGCCGAGTTTCTGTCGAGCTGCGCCTCGTGCCACGGCGCCGACGCCAAGGGCAACGGCCCGGTGGCCGCGGCGCTGAAGCGGCAGCCCACCGACCTCACGGGTCTCGCCAAGAGCAACAGCGGCGTCTTCCCGGTGCAGAAGATCTACCGCGTGATCGACGGCCGCGACGAGATCGCCGGGCACGGCTCGCGCGAAATGCCGATCTGGGGCTACCGCTTCGTGCCGCCGTCGAACAAGAATTTGAAGGTGACCGAGGATTTCATCGTGGCGCCGCCGGCTTCCGCCGAGGGCATCATCTACGGCCGCATCATGGCGGTGATCGACTATCTCAACCGCGTGCAGCAGAAATAGCCGTCACGGCTTGTCCTTTCGCGCCTCGTCCTCGACCTCGTGGAGGCGCTCTTCATAGCGCCGCCGGCGCTCGTAGTCGGGGTCGTCGAGCACGACGTGCCAGGCTTTGTGCAGCATGGCGTCCTTTGCCTCTTGCGTCGCGCGGCGCCGCAGCCACACGCGCCGGGCGAGCCAGGCGACGATGACGATGAGCACGCCGATGGCGATGAATTCCATCGCTGAGCCTTCCCTGACCGCAGCTTACCGCTAATAGAATCGCCGGGCCAAGGCTTTGCGCCAGCGCAAGCCGCAGGGCACCCTTGTGCGGGATGCGCGGCCCTCGTAACGTCGTCACCTGCACAATTATGCCGGCGTCAAGCCAAGACCGGCAGCAGGCCGGCAGGGGAGGATATCAACCATGGTCAGGATTTTGCGTCTCGCTTCGTGGCTCATTTCGGCGATCGCCTGCATCGCGCTGCTGCCGGCCGGCAATGCGCGCGCCGCGGGCTATCCGGATCATCCGGTGCGCATCATCGTCGCCTATCCGCCCGGCGGCTCGACCGACATCTGCGCGCGGCTGTTCGGGCAATGGCTGGGCGAGAAGCTGCATCAGCAGTTCATCGTCGAGAACAAGCCCGGCGCCGGCAACAATATCGGCACCGAGTTCGCCGCCAAGTCCGCGCCCGACGGCTATACGCTGTTCCTCGCCAATCCCGCCAACACCGTCAACGCATCGCTCTACAAGCACCTGCGCTTCAATTTCCTCAACGACTTCACGCCGGTCGCCGGCTTCATCCGCGTGCCGAACGTGATGGAGGTCAATCCGGAGGTCCCCGCCAAGACGGTGGCCGAGTTCATCGCCTATGTGAAGGCGAACCCCGACAAGGTCAACGTCGCCTCCTCCGGCAGCGGCACCTCGATCCATCTCTCCGGCGAATTGTTCAAGATGATGACCGGGCTGAAGATGCAGCACATTCCCTACAAGGGCTCGGCGCCGATGCTGACCGACCTGCTCGCCGGCCAGGTGCAGGTGACGTTCGACAACCTGCCGTCCTCGATCGGCCACATCAAGGCCGGCAAGCTGCGGGCGCTGGCGGTGACCACGACGCAGCGCTCGCCGGAGCTGCCGGATGTGCCGACGGTCGCCGAGACCGTGCCGGGCTACGAGGCGAGCGCGTTCTTCGGTCTGGTGGCGCCGAAAGGCACGCCGCCCGAGATCGTGGCGACGCTCAACAAGGAGATCAACGAGGCGCTCAAGGACCCCGGCATGCAGGCCAAGTTGAAGCAACTCGGCGGCACGCCGATCGCCGGCTCGCCGGCCGATTTCGGCAAGCTGCTCGCCGACGAAACCGCCAAGTGGGAAAAGGTGGTGCACGCCGCCAATCTGTCGATCGAATAAGCGAAGAGACATGGCGTGACACACCGCAAGCGTCCCGAAGATCTGCGCAGCCACCGCTGGCTCGGACCGAACGACATGCGCTCGTTCGGCCACCGCTCGCGGCTGCGCCAGATCGGCTATGACGCCGAGGACTGGCAGGCCAAGCCGGTCATCGGCATCATCAACACCTGGAGCGAGATCAATCCCTGCCACGCACACTTGCGCTCGCGCGCCGAGAACGTGAAGCGCGGCGTGCTGCAGGCCGGCGGCTTTCCCATCGAGCTGCCGGCGATCTCGCTCGCCGAAACCTTCGTCAAGCCGACCACCATGCTCTATCGCAACATGCTGGCGATGGAGACCGAGGAGCTCTTACGCAGCCATCCGATCGACGGCGCGGTGCTGATGGGCGGCTGCGACAAGACCACGCCGGGCCTGATCATGGGCGCGATCAGCATGGGGCTGCCGGCGATCTACGTGCCGGCCGGCCCGATGCTGCGCGGCAACTGGAAGGGCGAATATCTCGGCTCCGGCTCCGACGTCTGGAAATACTGGACCGAGAAGCGCGCCGGCAACATTTCCGACGCGGAATGGACCGAGATCGAAGGCGGCATCGCCCGCTCCTTCGGCACCTGCATGGTGATGGGCACGGCCGCGACCATGATGGCGATCGCCGAGGCGCTCGGCCTCGCGCTGCCCGGCGCCTCCTCGATCCCCGCCGCCGATTCGAACCATCCGCGCATGTGCACCAATGCCGGCCGCCGCATCGTCGACATGGTGTGGGAGGACCTGACGCCGCAGAAGATTCTGACGCCTGCCGCCTTCGACAACGCCATCAAGGTGCACATGGCGATGGGCGGTTCGACCAACGCCATCATCCACGTGGTGGCGATGGCGCGCCGTGCCGGCCTGCCGATGGACATGGACACGTTCGACCGGCTGTCGCGCCAGGTGCCGGTGCTCGCCAATGTCCGCCCGTCCGGCAAATACCTGATGGAGGATTTCTTCTACGCCGGCGGCTTGCGCGCGCTGATGCAGAACTTGCGCGAGAAGCTCGACCTCGGCTGCATCACCGTCACCGGCAAGAGCGTGGCCGAGAACATCGAGGGCGCCAAGGTGCACCTGCCCGACGTCATCCATTCGCTCAACGATCCGGTCTATGCCGAGGGCGCCACCGCCGTGCTCAAGGGCAACCTCGCGCCCAATGGCTGCGTCATCAAGCCGGCCGCCGCCGACAAGCGCTTCCTCAAGCACCGCGGCAAGGCGATCGCCTTCGAGGACTACAACCACATGATGCGCGAGATCGAGCGCGACGATCTCGACGTCACGCCCGACCACATTCTGGTGCTGAAGAATGCCGGCCCCAAGGGCGGCCCCGGCATGCCGGAATGGGGCATGCTGCCGATCCCGAAACGGCTGCTGGGGCAGGGCGTGCGCGACATGATCCGCATTTCCGACGCGCGCATGAGCGGCACCAGCTACGGCGCCTGCATTTTGCATGTCGCGCCGGAGAGCTTCGTCGGCGGGCCGCTGGCGCTGGTCAAGACCGGCGACGAGATCGAGATCGATGTCGACAAGCGCTCGATCCATCTGCACGTCTCGGAGGAGGAGCTCAAGCGCCGCCGCGCCGCCTGGAAGCCACCGGCGCCGAAATATCCGCGCGGCTACGGCGCATTGTTTTCCGAGCATATCGGCCAGGCCGACGAAGGCTGCGACTTCGATTTCCTCAAGGCCGGCGGCACGGTCCCGGAGCCGGAGATTCATTGAGGAAGTAATATTTAACCACACGCTCCGTTTTTTTTGCGGCGATAGCGCGCAGCAACGCCCTTTCGCGCAGCCGTTTTGATTTAGCTCATCTCCCAATCCTCGCGCGGGTATTTGATCGGCCGTCGCCGGCAAAAGACGTCGCCTGGCCGGCGACATCCGGAGCGAACGGCAGCGGGCCGGATCGCTGGACAACCGCGAAAGGGTCGGCACGCAATGAATGCAATCTCCAGGATCAAGGCCTCGTTGGCCGGCGCCCTCTTGTTCGGCAGTCTCGGTGCCGCCCTGGCCGGAGAAAAACCGGCGGTCGTGCTCGATCTGGCGAGCACCTTTCCCGGCAGCATGCCGATTTTGGGCGAGGCCGCGCACGAGCTCTCCGAGCGCGTCCAGCGCACCACCGGCGGCGAGGTCATGTTCAAGTTCTACGAGCCGGGCAAGCTTGTGCCGGCGGCGGAAACGGTCAACGCCGTCGCCGCGGGCAAGATCCACGCGGCATGGGCGGGGGCGGGCTGGTTCGAGCGCGACGATATTACGTTCAACTTTTTTTCCAGCGTGCCGTTCGGTCCCGATGTGGCCGAGTACATGGCATGGCTCTATCAGGGCGGCGGCCTTCAATTGGCGCGCGAGATGTTTCACGCCCGCGGCGTTCACAACATTCCCTGCGGCCTGATCCCGTCCGAGGCGTCGGGCTGGTTCAGAAAGGAAATCAGGACGCCGGCGGATCTCGGCGGGCTGCGCATGCGTATCTTCGGCATGGGGGCGCTGGTGATGCGCAAGTTCGGCGTTGTCACGTCGCAAGAGCCTCCCGGCGAGTTGTTCGCCAAGCTGCAAGACGGCTCGCTCGACGCTGCGGAATTCTCGCTGCCGGCGATGGACCTGCCGCTCAAGCTTTACGAGGTCGCCAAGTACTACTATTTCCCCGGCTGGCATCAGCCGGCGACGCTGTTTGATCTCGACATCAGCCTCCCGGTCTGGAACGCGCTCGACGACCGCTACAAGGCCAGCATCGAGCTCGCCTGCGGCGATCTCATCCGCGAGATGGTCGCCAAAGGCGAGGCCGCACAGGGCAGCGCCATCAAGGAAATCCAGGGCAAGGGCGTAAATGTGCGCCGCTGGCCGGCGCCGATGCTTCTCGAATTCGAAAACGCCTGGAAACAAGTGGTCGCCGAGCAATCGGCTAAGAACCCGAACTTCAAGCGCGTCTACGATTCATATGCGTCGTTCCGCCAGAATTATGCGACTTGGAAATACCTGAGCGCGATCGACTAGCATGCAAAGGCGTTCGCTCATGCCGCGTCTCCGCGACCTCAGCATCAGAGCCAAGCTCTCGATCGGTTTTGGCCTCAGTGTCGCGCTGATTTTCGCAATTGGCGCGATCGCGCTGGTGCAGCTTTGGGGGCTGAATGCGCTGGCCAGCCAGGTGACCGACAATTGGCTGCCGGAGATGAGCCTGCTCAGTCAGATGCGGCGCGATGTCGCCGAGCATCAGCTTCTCGCGGTACGCCGGCCCAACGTGACGAATTTTCGCCAGATCGCCGACGACGCCGCCAGCTTGCATGCCCTCGAAGACAATCTGGATACCTTGGTCGCCCGCTTCGTCGCCCAGGTCGACGATCAGGCTGAAACGATCCTGATCGGCCGGTTCCGGACCGGGTGGTCCGCCTACCTGCGGTCATTTGAAGCGGCCGTCGCGCGGATGGAGGCCGGCGATCCCGAAGCGGCCAAGAAGGAGTTCACCAGCGCGACTGCGCTCGTTGCAAATGTGGCGAAGACCCTTGATGAACTGATCGAGAAGCAGGCCCATGAAGGCGCCGTCTCTGCGGCGGCTGTGCGCGCGGTTTTTGCACTGTCGCTCGGCCTGATCCTTGCGGTGCTCGCCTTCTCGGTCGTCAGCGTCGGCTTCGGCATTCACTGGATATCCTCCAATGTCAGCCGGCCGCTGCTCGCCATCAGCAGCGCCATGCGGCGGTTGATCGGCGGCGACAGCACCGCGGCGGTGCCCGGGGTTGGCGGGCGCAAGGACGAAATCGGCGTGCTGGTCGATGCCGTCTCCGGTTACCGCGACAGCCTCAACCGCGTCCGCCAGCTGGCCGACGAGGCCAACCGCGAGCGCGAGCACCTGGACGCGGCGATGACCAATATGGTGCAAGGCCTTTGCCTGTTCGATTCGGCGCAGCGTCTGATGATATCCAATCAGCGCTTTTCCGAGATTTTTCATATCGCCGACGGGGCGATGAAGCCGGGCATGCGCCTCGAGCAGATTTTTGCGCTGACCCGCGACGTTCAGGACGATCAAACCGAGGCGGCGGGCGAGCAGCGCAAGCTGCTCGACGATCCGCGCAACGGCACCCTCACCACGAAGCTCACCGACGGCCGCAGCATTTCAATCGTCCATCGGCCGGTCGCCGGCGGCGGCTTCGTCGCCACGTTCGAGGACATCACGGAACGGCTCAAGGCCGAAGAGCGCGTCCGCCATCTTGCCCACTACGACGCGCTCACTGATCTGCCCAACCGCGTCACGTTCTACGAACGGCTGGATACGATCGTGAACCATCTGCGGCCCTCGGAAACGGCCGCCGTGTTCAGCCTCGATCTCGATCATTTCAAGAACGTCAACGACACGCTCGGTCATCCGATCGGCGATGCCTTGCTGAAGGCGGCGGCTAAGCGGATGCGCCAGTGCCTGCGCGACGACGACGTTGTTGCGCGCCTCGGCGGCGACGAGTTTGCCGTCGTGCAGACGCCGGGCGGCGAGCCGGTCAGCGCCCGTACGCTGGCATCGCGTCTGATCGATTCGCTCGGCGCCCCTTACGATCTCGACGGGCATCAGGTCGTCATCAGCGCCAGCATCGGCGTCGCCATCGCTCCGACCGACGCCGAACAGCCCGACGCGCTGCTCAAGAACGCCGATCTCGCGCTCTATCGCGCCAAGGCCGACGGCGGCGGCTACCGCTTCTTCGAGATGGAGATGGACGCGCAAATGCAGGTTCGCCGCGAGCTGGAGCTCGATCTGCACAACGCGGTCGCCAATCGCGAGTTCGAGGTCTATTACCAGCCGATCGTCGACGTCAAAAACCGCAGGATCACCTGCTGCGAGGCGCTGGTGCGCTGGCACCATCCGACCCGCGGCCTGGTGCCGCCGCTGGAGTTTATTCCGGTCGCCGAGGAAACCGGGCTCATCGTGCCGATCGGCGAATGGGTGTTGCGGCAGGCCTGCGTCGAGGCCGCCGGCTGGCCGGGGGACATCGTGGTTGCCGTCAACCTGTCGCCCGCGCAGTTCAAGAGCCGCAACCTCGTATCTGCGGTCCTCGCCGCGCTCGCCGATTCCGGCCTGCCGGCAAGGCGGCTCGAACTGGAGATCACCGAGCTGGTGCTGATCCAGGAAAGCGACGGCGCCTTCGAGGTGCTGCACAAGCTGCGCGATCTCGGCATCAAGATCGCGATGGATGATTTCGGCACCGGCTATTCCTCGCTCGGCTACCTGCGTAGCTTTCCGTTCGACAAGATCAAGATCGACCAGTCGTTCATTCGCGATCTGCCGCGCAAGGACGACGCGCTTGCCATCATCCGCGCCGTCGTCGGCCTCAGCAGCAGTCTCGGCATCATCGCCACGGCGGAAGGCGTCGAAACGCGCGAGCAGCTCGACCGGCTGACTTCGGAAGGCTGCCATGAGGTGCAGGGCTTTTTCTTCAGCCCGCCGCGCCCGGCCGCCAAGCTCGCCGAACTGCTGCGCTCCGACCAGGCGGCGGAAGAGGTTGCGTGATGCGGTTGTCGACTTTCGCATTAGAACGATTCGCAACTGCGCAGCTTGGAATGCTTCGGAATTAGAACGTTCTAATGTTTTGCCCACGCATTGACTCGCGCGTCAAAAATTTTTGAAAGTGCGTTCGCGCGCAATCGTGCGCGCGCCTGATTGCCGGACCTTGAATCCGGCGTATGAGGACGAGCAAATGCGTATTGTCACCGTCGTGGGCGCGTCGATTCTGGCCGCGCCGTTTTTCATCGCAGTAGCCCGCGCCCAGGACGCCGGCGCCAATTGGCGCGACGTCGAAACCAAGTACATCTTCGGCTTCACCGAAGGCTCCGGCGTCGGCCTCGAGGGCGAAAAGGAGTTCTCGCTCGACACCGTGGCGCGCATGGGCAAAGCCGGCGGCCGCTACTGGGCGAGTGAAACCAAGGCCGAGTTCGAGGTGACGCCGAACCAGTATGTTGAGATCGAGTTCGGCCCTTTCCTGTCGGCGCACCGCATCAAGGACGTGCCGGATCTCGACAACCGCAACCAAATGGCGTTCGGCGGCCTGTTCGGCGAGATCAGGTATCTGCTGCTGGAGCGCACCCAAGGCCAGCCGCTCGCGGTCACGCTGTCGGCGGAGCCCGAATGGCGGCGCATCGACGAGACCAGCGGCCGCGTCGTCGACAATTACGAGCTCGAGCTCAAGGCCAATGCCGATGTCGAATTGATCCCGAACCGCTTTTATTTCGCCGCCAACCTGCTGTACGAGCCGGAGGCGACGCACGATCCCGACCGCATCGGCATCGGCTGGGTCAAGGAGTCGAAGGCCGGCGTGTCCGGCGCGCTCGCCTACCGCGTCGTGCCGGACGTCTTCATCGGCGCCGAGGTCTGGTACCTGCGTCACTACGACGGCACCTGGTTCAACACTTTCACCGGCGACGCCACCTTCGTCGGGCCGACGCTGTATGTTCAGCTCGGTCCCAAGATGTTCATGTCGGCGGCGTGGAACGTGCAGGTCACGGGCAGCGACGTCGAGGATCCGTCCGCCAGGCTCAACCTGTCGGAATTCTCGCATCACCGCGCCAAGCTGAAAGTCGCCGTCGAGTTCTAGGGAGCCCGCCATGAAATCGTCTTATGCAATTGCCGCCGTGCTGCTGATGACGGCCGCCGCGCAGGCCCAGCAGGCCTCGCTCACCGTCACCGTCAGGAACCATCAGTTCCAGCCGTCGACGCTTGCTGCGCCGGCCAACACCCCGATCACGCTGCGGGTGAAGAACCTCGATGCCACGCCGATGGAATTCGAGAGCGTCAGCCTGCGCGTGGAGAAGGTGGTGACCGGGGGCGGCGAGGGCATCATCCGGCTGCGGCCGCTGGCGCCCGGCCGCTACAACTTCTTCGACGATTTCCACCAGCAGACCACCGGCACGCTGGTGGTGCGCTGACTGCGCTAGATCAGGAACGGCACCAGCGCCGCCACGTCCTCGCGGTAGCGCGCATAGGCGGCGCCGAAGCGGTCGGCCATGAAGCGCTCCTCGATGGTGAGCTTGCGCAGCAGGGCGGCGACAAACAGCGCCAGGCCGGCGAGCGCGCGCCAGCGCCCGACCGCGAGCGCGCTGGCGAAGAGCGCCAGCAGCAGCCCGCTGTAGATCGGATGGCGCACCAGCGCGTAAGGCCCGTTGCGGATGAGCTCGTGGCCCTGCTTGAGGGTGACCTCCGAGCTCCAGTTGCCGGCGAGCCAGATGCGCGCATAGACGGTGAAGCCGAGCCCGAGCGCGAGCAGCGCGACCGCAAGCCACTGCCAGAGCGGCGTCGCCGGCACGAAGCGGGCGTCGAGCACGCCGCCGACCGGCACCGCCATCAGCACCGCGCCGCCGAGCAGCGGCAGCTGATGGCTCAGCCGCGAGCGCAGCGATTCGCGCCGCGCGGTGCGCTTGACGCCGCGCGCTGCGATCGCCCAGTAGGCGATCCAGCACAGCCACAGCGCAGGAACGAGCGTGCGCGCCAGCGTCATTGCGGGCTGTTGGTCAGGAAGTTGAGCCCGGCCGAGGACGCCGCGCCGCCGACGACGCAGGGGATGCCGAATTCGACCTGGCCCAGCATTGCCGCGGCGATGCAGCCGCCGGCGATCGCCGACTGGCCGAGATAGGACCACCACGACGCCGTGCGCTTGTAGGCCGGCCCCCTGGCGCGGACGTCCTCGATGGCGGCCAGCGCCGCCTTGCGGATGCGGCCGGTGTCGACCGTCTCGGCGGCGTCGATCACCTCGTCGAGCTGCTTGACCACCTCCTTCGACTGGCCGCGCGCCTTGCGCGACATCTTGAGCATGGCGAGCAGCCCGGCGTCGGCGGCGGCGTTGCTGGCGAGGCTGTATTTGGCCATGCTGCCGGTGGCGAGGCGGTCGGCGTCGTCGTGGTCGGCGGCGAGCGGCAGCATGTCGACGATGTGCATCACCGGGCCGTAACCGCCGGTCGCGAAATAAAAGCCCCACCACAGGTCGAGCGATTCGGCGCTCGGCTCCATGATCAGCGGGCCGGCCGGCTTGCCGAACAGCCGCTCGCGCATGCGCTCGAAGGCGCCGGGGCTGGGCGGCACTTCGAAATCGGCGAGCGTCGCCATCTTGCCGTTGATGTAGCGGTCGCTCAGCACGTCGTAGCGCGGCATGCGGCAGGCAAAGCGCCGCAGCAGCACCTGCCAGTTGGGCAGCCCGGAATAGGCGATGGCGCGCATCACCACCCAGCGGTCGCGCTCCTGCATGGCGAGCGCGCGGGCGGCGATCTCCTCGGCCGCGGCCGGATTTTCCGCCAGCACGCCGGCGAGGAAGCCGACATAGATGCCGGCGCGCTCCGGGTTGTCGAAGGCGCCGAAGCCGCTCGCGGCTTGCAGCAGCTTCGGCACGCCCGCAGGGTCGGGATGCTCGCGATAGTGGTTGATCCAGTGCAGGATGGCGTTGATCGAGACGAGATCGGTCGCCTTGACCGGCGCGGCCCCAGCCGGCGCCAGCAGCAATAGGGCGATGATTCCCGCAATCAGGCAGCGCATGTCCCCTCCGTCCGCTCCGTCATGCCGGGGCCGAATCCAGCAACCGCCCAAGGCTTTTTCGCGGGCGCTGTTTGGCAAAGTCGTGGCGCAGGACCTGTGTCAAATCGGGAAAACCGTTGACGGGCGCGGCGTTGGTGGGGCATGTGCTCGCGGGCCATGAGCGAGGACATCCCCTTCGACAAGACGCTCGAACTTGCGCCCGACACGGTGGACGACGTGCTGCCGGGCGTGCGCCGCGTGATGGCCAACAATCCCGGGCCGTTCACCTTCAAGGGCACCGTCAGCTACATCGTCGGCCGCGGCAAGGTCGCGATCATCGATCCCGGCCCGGCCGATGCGGCGCATACGGCTGCGCTGCTCGATGCCGTGCGCAACGAGACGGTGACCGCGATCTTCGTCACCCATACCCACCGCGACCATTCGCCGGCGGTGCCGGCGGTCAAGGCCCACACCGGCGCCACCGTCTATGCCGAGGGCCCGCACCGCGCCGCGCGGCCGCTGCACATCGGCGAGCACAACCCGCTCGATTCGAGCGGCGACCGCGATTTCATGCCGGACGTGCGGCTCGGCGACGGCGCCGTCATCGAAGGCGATGGCTGGGCGATCGAAGCGGTCGCGACACCCGGCCACACCGCCAACCACATGGCTTATGCGCTCAAGGGCCGCGCCCTGCTGTTCGCCGGCGATCACGTCATGGCCTGGGCGACCTCGATCGTGGCGCCGCCCGACGGCGCCATGAGCGACTACATGGCCTCGCTCGCCAAGCTCGCCCGGCGCGAGGAGACGATCTATCTGCCCGGCCACGGCCCGGCCATCAAGGACGCGCCGCGCTTCGTCAACTATTACATCCTGCACCGCAAGGCGCGCGAGGCCTCGATCCTGCACCGCCTGGCCAAAGGCGAGACCGACATCCCCTCGATCGTGCGCGCGATCTATATCGGCATCGACCCGCGGCTCACCGGCGCCGCCGGCCTGTCGGTGCTGGCGCACATGGAGGATCTGGTGGCGCGCGGCCTGGTCGAGACCGACGGCCAGCCGGCGATCGACGGCGTTTATCGGCTGGCGCGCTGATCGCTCGCGTCGCCGCGCAAACGGGGACGCGGGCGGTCGCCGATGCTGTTGAGAGCCCGGTTTTCTGCCGGCGCGGCACTGAGCCGCGATCAGCGCCTGCCGCCGCGCCGCGTCGGCGTTCGCTTCTTCGGCGGCTCCTTCTCTTCCTTCGGCGCCGCCGCCGGTTTGCTCAGTTCGTCGTCCATGGCGTCGTCGATGTCGGAGAGCAGCGAGACGACGCGGCGCGCATTGGTGCCGAAATCGTGCGTGCCGTAGCGCGAGGCCGAGCGCACGTCGAGGCGCGTGCCGGTGCCGACCTGGGTCACCCGCACCACGACGTCGTCGCGAAAGCCCATGATCAGCGTGCGCGCCACCGCCTCGATGTCGCCGGGCCGCCGCGGCGCCGGCGGCTGCTGGTCGAGGATGTTCCATTTGCGCTTGGTGACGACGTCGAGCGCGACCTTGTAGACGGTCGCCGCCGGCGCGTCGTATTGCAGCGGCTCGATGTCGGGATAGGCCTTGCGCTGCAGTTCGGCAAAGCGCGCGCCGGGATAGTCGCTGGTGCCGCGCGGACGCAGCCGCGCCAGCACGGCAAAGCGCGGCGGGTTGGCCGGATCGGTGGTGATGTCGTTGATCGCCGGCAGCTTGGAGGCGCGGTAGCCGAGATAGCCGGGATAGGCGAGCAGCAGGATGCCGAGCAGCAGGCCGCCGACGGCGCGGCCGAGTCCGCTCAAGCCCTGGCGCCAGATCACGATGAAGGCGGCAAATGAGAGCAGGATGGCGAGGCCTGCGAACATCAGCGACGCCGCGAAAGTGGCGAGCGCCGGCGCGATCTCGAGGAAGCCGGTGCGCACGATGATGATCGACAGGATCGCGACGGCGACGGCGAACCAGGCAAAACGCGCCGACCATGCCGCCACGCGCGACACCGGCGCCTCGTAGACCGGACCTCGTGAAAAGCTTCGCATGACGCCGCACTCGCCCGCTGCCGGGCCATGGATAGAGGGAAGCGGCAACTGAGGCAATCGGGAGACGAAAGCCGCCGCCGCAGGCGGATTTTGGGCGGCTTACGCGCGCGCCAAACGCGGATTGGCTGCGCCGGCCGCTTACGCCTTGCCGGACGCGGTCACGACGGCGGGGCGGCGCCCGTGTCCACGCTCTTTTCCACCTTGTGGCCGCAGGCCGAGCACTCGTAGGTCCAGATTTCGGTCTTGCCGCGGGTGAAGGCGTCCGGCGACATGCGGATCAGCGGCGCCCTGCCGCCGCATTTCGGGCAGATCATCGGCACGGCCCGCGTCAGCTGAGCGGGCGCGCGAAATGTCGGCATATCGCCCCCCTTTACGACCCCGAGGTAAGCCAGTGTGGGGCGGACCGGCGCCGCTGTCCATATCGTTTGCCGTGTTGGGCACCATTAAATGCGCCGGCGCTTTTTCGCATTTGCGCCGCCGTTTCCGGGAACGATCCGCGCAACGTGCTGTTGCCGCAGTGTCGCATAACTGACATCGAACGGACTTGGAGCGGACTCGGCGTGAAACGCAGGGCGAAGCGGCGGGCCAAGCGCGCGGCCCAGCTCGATGGCGCGTTGGCATTGTGCGGCGGCACCAGCGCCGTCGCGGCGGCCGACTCTGCGGGCTTCATGCGGCGCGCCGGGGAGCTGATCGCCCGCGCCATGGCAAGCCCGCGGCGGCGCAAGACCGCGCGCAAACGCGCCGGGCGGCAGCCGGGTTGAGCCGGCCGCGGCTCGCTCGCTACTCCGCCGCCTGCGCGGTCGGCAGCCGGTAGTCCTTGAACTGCTGGCGCAGCGCCATCTTCTGGATCTTGCCGGTGGCGGTGTGCGGGATCTCCTCGACGAAGGCGATGTCGCCGGTGTCGAACCAGCCGTTCTTCTCGAACACCTCGGGAGCCTTGTAGTAGGCGCGCACCGCGCCGCTTGTCAGATCCGCCCAAGCAACATGAGCACGACCACGATGATCAGGATGGTGCCGATGACACCGACGCCGCCGTGACCGTAGCCGTAGCCATAGCCGCCGAAACGGCCGCTGAAGCCGCCGAACAGGAAAATGACAAGGACGACGAGCAGTATGAGTCCAAGCGACATGATTTAATCTCCATTGGCGGGCAAACTGCCCGGCGCTTCAGGTGCGATGAATTCGATTGCAACCGAGAACAACCCGGAACGGCGAATGGCCGCTCCGGGTCTGATAGCGTGAACGTCGAACGGACGCTCAACGCCATCCGCAATGACGATAGCCGTCGCGGCCGATCCAGCAGTGGCGGTGACGGCGGTGGTCCACGACGTCCGGGCCGCCGACCACGCCGCCAATGACGCCGCCGGCGACCGCGCCGACAGGCCCGGCAATGACGGCGCCGGCACCGATGGCGACGCCTTCCAACGTCCCGGCCTGGGCCGCGATTGGCATCACCGCCAGTATCGCAACAAGCATTCCGGTCTTGAGGATTGAGCGCATGAGAAACTCCTTGGTTAAGTTATCGATTCGAATATGTGCGGTAGCGGGCTCAACAAATATTGGCGCAGTGCATAAGCGTCGTATTGCGGCCAGCGGCCCACTCAAACAACCACCGGCGTCGATTTAAGTTCCCGCACTTTGCCGGAGTCGGAACGATTGCGCCTATGCGCGCGTTGCCGAGCCGATACGCCCCGAAAGGACAAAATGCTCGAACCTGTCATCAGCATAGCCGCTGCCGCACTGATTGCCGGCACGGTCACCTTGGCGATTACCGCCGCACCGGCTGCCATTGGCCTTGAGCCTACGCAAGCTCACGACGCCATTCAGGCGCCGCTTTCCGCAAAGGCCCACCGCCTTCACGTCCCCGTCAAAGGCGCCGCCTGCTCGGTGTACGGCTGGCCGGACTTCGAGCCGAAGTGTCAATTTGATGTTAGAGAGCCCGCTGGCAAAGCGCGCGCCGTTCGTATCATTGCTCTGCGCTAGGCACGTTTAAGCGTAAGCCGACTGCTTGCAGGCTGCTTACTTGAACGTCGCGTGCGTGACGGATACCGCCGTACCGCCCGGGCCGCTCACGATATCCACGACAGAGTCGAGCTGCCGGGTCAGCGCTTTGACAAGGCTGGTGCCGAGCCCAGGCTTGGTGTTGCTGGCACTCACGTCGGGCTTGCCGATTCCATTGTCGGAAATCGTCAGCTTCCAATCGGGTCCGGCGACCTTGTAGGAAACGACGATTGCCGCGTCCGGTTTGCCGCCGGGGAACGCGTGTTTCAGCGCATTCATCACCAATTCGGTCACGATCAGCCCGATACTTACGGCGTCGCGAGAGATCGCGGCGCCGACGTCGGCTTCCACTTTGAGCGAAACAGGCCGACTGTCGCCAATCATCGATTGTGCCAGGGTTTCACACAGTTTGGTCAGGTAACCGGCCAGCTCGATCGGCTTGCCGCCTCCGGTGACACGCAGATGCTGCTGAACGGCGGCAATCGACAAGACCCGCTGGTGCGCGTCCTCCAATTGCAGCCGCGTCTCCTCCGAGTGGACGGAGCGCGCCTTAAGGATGAGGATGCTGGCGATGATCTGCAGGCTGTTTGCGACGCGGTGTTGAATTTCCTCGAGCAGCATATCCTTTTCGTGCAGCAACTCCTGCACCTGCCGCTCGATTGCGCGCCGGTCGGTGACATCCTCGAAACCCAGGAGCACGGTGCTGTGGGTACCCTTTTCATAGAAGACCTTACGAGCGTTGAGCAGCATCACGCGATGACCGATCGCGGGAAACTCGCGCTCGATCTCGTAGCCTTCAACGGCCGCTTGGCCGTTTGAGATCGTTTCCAAGAGTTCGCGCAGCTCGGCGATATTCCATTGGCCGCCATCGATCTCATAAAGCAGGTGGGCGCGAACATCTTCACGCACCAGCCGGAACGTCCTGTAGAAGGAGCGGCTGGCGGCGACGACACGCAGATCGTGGTCGAGCACCATAAGGGGATCGCGCACGGTATCGACGATGGCCTGCGCGAGTGTGATGCCGTCCTGGATATCGACGAACGGCTCTTCCTTCGACAGCGTCGAAGTTAGCATGTGAACCTTTCGCCCCGCTTTCGAGCGGTAGGCAAGGCAGCGCAAATTGTCATTAAGTAGGCGCGAACGCCGAACGGCGTCAGCCGCCGAATTGAGATGATCGTGCGCCTTTATTCGTGCGAAGTCGAGGACATTGCGATCACGATAAAGCGACAGATAGAGCCGCGACGTCGTTGAGCCGCCGAAGGGCGAATAATCGTCGCAATTCGACTTGATCGTCCCCATATACGGTCGCGACATCCAACAAGAAGACGTTACGGCGCTGTCGAGCGAGAAACCGCTCGGCCGGGTCACGGAGGGAGCCTTTCATGTTCACGGCAAAGCAATTTCGCGCAAAAGCGGCGGAAAGCGCCGAATCACTCAAACATACCGATGTGCCAAACGAAATTCGCAAGCTTCAACGATCGACGCAAAGCTTCATTGAGCTCGCGCAAAACGAAGACTGGCTTGCGGATAATTTCGACAAGATCATCCGTTCGCAAGATATAGCTCCGCAGACTGTGACCGCTGGAACGAGTATTGAAGGTCGGACGATCGCGGATATCGAGGAGCATATTCTTCGGTGCCTCGGCGCCGCCGTTATCATGCAGTGGAACACGATCCCGACGAAGCTGCAGCGCGAGCTGTTCGATACCGCAGGGTCCATGGGCGACTTGTTGCAGACGGCCAGCCTGAGAGCGCAGATCGCCCGTTTCCTGCACGACCACAAGGACGACGCCGGCGGCGTTGCCAATTCGAACGGCAAGGAAGGTTAGGCTCGTGAATCACAAATTCAATGTCGGTCAGCTCGTCGAGCTTGAGCCGAGGGTGCTTCGGCCGTGTGCGCCGGGTCCCTATGAAATCCGCCACCTCATTCCGATTTCCGAGCGCGAGCCGGGCGATCCGTCGTATCGCATCAAGAGCCCCGCCGAAAAGCACGAGCGGGTTGTTGCGGAAAGTGATCTCGCGCTGGTGCATTGAGGATCGGCGCTACTCCGCCGCCTGCGCCGTCGGCAGCCGGTAGTCCTTGAACTGCTGGCGCAGCGCCGTCTTCTGGATCTTGCCGGTCGCGGTGTGCGGGATCTCGCTGACGAACACCACGTCGTCCGGCATCCACCATTTGGCGATCTTGCCCTGCATGAAGCCGAGGATGTCCTCCTTGGTCGCGGTCTCGCCCTTCTTGAGCACGATGACCAGCAGCGGCCGCTCGTCCCATTTCGGGTGGGTGACGCCGATGGCGGCGGCTTCCGCCACCTTGGGATGGCCGACCGCGAGGTTTTCCAGGTCGATGGTCGAAATCCACTCGCCGCCGGACTTGATGACGTCCTTGGCGCGGTCGGTGATCTGCATGTAGCCGTATTGGTCGATGGTGGCGACGTCGCCGGTGTCGAACCAGCCGTCCTTCTCGAACACCTCGGAGCCTTCGCCCTTGTAATAGGCCTTGGCCACCGCCGGTCCGCGCACCTTGAGCCGGCCGAAGGTCTTGCCGTCCCAGGGCAGCTCCCTGTTGTTGTCGTCGGTGATCTTCATCTCGACGCCGAACGGCGGATGGCCCGCCTTCTGCTGGATGTCGAGCTTGGCCTCGCCGGTGAGCGCGGCATATTCCGGCTTCATGGTGCAGAGCGAGCCGAGCGGGCTCATCTCGGTCATGCCCCAGGCGTGGATCACCTCGACGCCGTAGACGTCCTGGAAGGTCTTGGTCATGGCGCGCGGGCAGGCCGAGCCGCCGATGACGACGCGCTTGAGGTAGGGCAGCTTGCCGCCGGTCTTTTCGAGATCCTGCAGCAGCATCAGCCATACCGTCGGCACCGCCGCGGTGAAGCTCACTTTGTAGGTGTTGAGCAGCTCGTAGATCGAGGCGCCGTCGAGCTTCGGCCCCGGCAGCACCAGCGTCGCACCGATCATCGGCGTCGAGAAGGCGAGCGACCAGCCGTTGGCGTGGAACATCGGCACCACCGGCATTACCACGTCGCGCGACGAGATGTTCTTGGAGTCCGGCAGCGCCGCCATGAAGGCGTGCAGCACGTTGGAGCGGTGCGAATAGAGCACGCCCTTGGGGTTGCCGGTGGTGCCGGAGGTGTAGCACATGCCGGCGGCGGTGTTCTCGTCGAACTGGCGCCATTCGAAGTCGTCGTCGACCTCGGCGATCCAGTCCTCGTAGCAGACCGCGTTGCGCAGCCTGGTGTTCGGCATATGGGCGGCATCGGTGAGCACGACGAAGCGCTCGATGGTTTTTCCCCCGGCCGGGTTCTTTTCGAGCGCGCTTTCCAGCGCCGGCACGAAGGTCGAATCGACGAACATCATGCGGTCTTCGGCATGATTGATGATCCAGCAGATCTGGTCGTGGAACAGCCGCGGGTTGACGGTGTGGTAGATGGCGCCGAGGCCGAGAATGCCGTACCAGGTTTCGAGGTGGCGCCAGGTGTTCCAGGCCATGGTGGCGACGCGGTCGCCGAGCTTGATGCCGTCCTTCTCCAGGCGCTTGGCGACCTTCCTGGCGCGCCGCCTGATCTCGGCGTAATTGGTTTCGACGATCGGTCCCTCGACCGAACGCGTGATGACCTTGCGCTCGCCGTGATATTTGGCGGCATGGTCGATGATGCGATGGCACAACAGCGGCCAGTCCTGCATCAGACCGAGCATGGCATTCCCCTCCTATCGTCGCGGCGCATGGTTTGCCACCATGCGCTGATCTTTTTGGACCGGCGCCCCTCGCCGGACGGGTATAAGGTTAGCCGCGGATCGCGGTTCGTGGAAGCTACGCAGGGCGGGACATTTTGGCTTCAAAGCCTCAATCCATGGGCGGATCACCTCCAGCCATGCGGCTCCTGACGGCGGTTTTTCTGGCGGCCATGACCGTGAGCGCGTTCCCCGCCGAGCCCGTGCCGCTGCCGCGGCCGCGGCCGGACATCTGGCCGGAGCCGCGCAGCTTTGCCGAGGCGGTTGCCGGCCTCGATTTCAACCCCGCCGCGGTCAGCGACCGGCCGACCGATTGCGACGACCGGCTCGCCGCCATGGCCGAAATCGCGCCGATGCCGCGGCTGATCGGGCCGGAGGCCTGCGGCGGCGCCGACATGGTCGAGCTCGAGGCGGTGCGGCTGCCTGACCAGCGGCGCATCGCCATCCAGCCGCCGGCGCTGCTCCATTGCGGCATGGCCGAATCGGTCGCCGCCTGGCTGCGCGAGGAGGCCGCGCCGCGCGCCGCCGCACTCGGCTCGCCGCTCGCCGCTATCGAGAATTACGATTCCTACGAGTGCCGCAGCCGCAACCGCGTCCCCGGCGCCAGGCTCAGCGAGCACGCCCATGGGCTCGGGCTCGATGTGCGCGCCTTGCATCTTGCCGACGGCCGCCGCCTGGAACTGACCGACGTTGCCGTCGACAAGCCGCTGCGCGAGGCCCTGCGCGAGACCGCCTGCCACCGCTTCACCACCGTGCTCGGGCCCGGCGCCGACGCCCATCACGAGGGCCATATCCATCTCGACGTCGTCGCCCGCCGCAACGGCTATCGCATCTGCCAATGGGAGGTCCGCGAACCGCCGCCGCCGGTGCCGCTGCCGCGCCCGCGCCCGTCCGAGGCCGAGATCGTTAAGCATTCCCGCAAACTGTGACCGGCGGCCATTTTCCCTTCACAGTTTGAAGCCTTAAGTGGTCCGACCATGACCATCGGCAAAGCCTCCGAGTTCCTGGCGCGGCCGCAAGCCGGAGTGACCCGGCGCGGCCTGATCAAGGCCGGCCTCGGGCTTGCCGGCGCCGCCGGCCTGATGCTGCCGAGCACGGCGGCCTATGCCGCGGCCGAAGCCGCCACCGGCCTTGTCGTCACCGATTACACGCTGTCGCCGCCCGGCTGGCGCAAGGGTCAGCGCCTGACCGTCACGGCGATCGCCGATCTCCACGCCGGCGGCCCCAACATGGGGATCGCGCGGGTGCGCGCGGTGGTCGATGCCGCGCAGGCGCTCAAGTCCGACCTCATCGTGGTGCTGGGCGATTATTTCGCCACCCACCGCTTTGTCACCGAACGCGTGGCGCCCGCCGCTTGGGCGGCGGAGCTGGCGCGGCTGTCGGCGCCGCTCGGCGTCTACGCCATCCTCGGCAATCACGACTGGTGGTACGCCGAAGCCGCGGTGCGCGCCGCCTTTGCCGGCATCCCGGTGCCGCTTTTGGAAAACGACGCGCTGCTGATCGGCCGGGAAGGCGAGCGCTTCTGGCTCGCCGGCCTCGGCGACCAGCTTGCCCATTATGTCAGCCCCGGCCGCTTTCTCGGCGCCGACGATCTGCCCGGCACGCTGGCGCGCGTTACGACCGGCGACCCGGTCATTCTGCTGGCGCACGAGCCCGACATCTTCACGCGCGTGCCGGAGCGTGTGGCGCTCACCGTTGCCGGCCACACCCATGGCGGCCAGATCCGCCTGCCGCTGCTGGCGCCGGTCTGGGCGCCGTCGCAATACGGCGCGCGCTTCGCCTACGGCCACATCGTCGAGCGCGGCCGCCACATGGTGGTGTCCGGCGGGCTCGGCTGCTCGAAAGTGCCGCTGCGCCTCGGCGTGCCGCCGGAAATCGTGCGCATCACGCTCGGCTAGCAAAAACGGCGCCCGCGGGGGGGCGCCGTTTCGTTTCCAAATGCGCGGACGCTCAGTGCGCGCCGCCGATTCGCGGCCCGGCCGCCGCCATGCGCTGCGGATTGAACGGCGAGTCGCCTTGGCCCGGCGCCAGCACCACCACCACGGTGCCCGGCTTGACCCGCTTGTACAGGTCGATGACGTCCTCG
>Ga0070740_10001671_pt1 | contig 29301 bp, 26 predicted proteins | sample Coa_R2_FD_67286 | JGI IMG/M metagenome (GOLD analysis project Ga0070740, IMG submission 67286) | Surface soil microbial communities from Centralia Pennsylvania, which are recovering from an underground coalmine fire - Coalmine... | ecosystem: Environmental > Terrestrial > Soil > Unclassified ...
GAAAGCGGATGGTGATTTGATTCGATGTTGCTGAAGCCTCTGTTTCTGCTGTACTGAATCAAACCTCCAAATGTGCAGACAAAGCAGTCTGCTCCAGACGAGTTACTGTGGATCAGGCGCTCAGACTCGGTAGCTATCTTGCAGACATTGGCTTTGTCAGATAGGCAAGATGGCAAAAGCGAACTTACAGCAGCTGCCACCGCAACACAGCAGGCTGCAGAAGAACCAAGTCCTATGCCGTGGGTTACTCTTGAGCTGATCTCAACCTCGACGCCATGTGTTGTATTTTCCTTTACCAACAGATCACGAACAAGCTGATAAAGAGGATCAAGAAATCTTGCAGACGCTTGGTCTTGAACAGAAGAGCCCGCGCGTTCTCCAGAGTTCCCAAAGGCATATTCCGCTGATAAGCCGATGTCAGACTTGATCGTGATTTTAGAGTCGTTTAGCTTTGCAGACGCTTCGACGCGCCTTGTAATTGCAGCAAGTATTGCAGGCGTGTCATAGACTACAAAATGTTCTCCAAAAAGTATTACCTTACCTGGTGCTGATGCCCTTGCAATCTTGCTAGAGGTGTTGTGTCTGTCCATTTTTCTCGTTATCCCTGCCGGATTTTCTTCTTTTCTTCTGGATCCCTTTCAACAATCCTGAGAAATTCGCTGTTTAGTTTCTGCACATCTTTTCAACTTGGCTAGACAAACAATATAGAAGCATATCCAACTACAGGGCCGCTATCGCCTGTTATATCTCCACTTGTCGCATATCGCAACAGTTCTCCCTTTGTTGCACCAAGTGCCTTGGCCGCTGTCATGATGGCTGCAATTGCGCCGTATCCACAGGCTGTCACATCGAGCCTCTCAAGAACTGAATAAAATTTCTTTATGTCCAGAGCCAGTATTGTCTTGATAAGTTCGCCATCCTTTTCATGGGCCAGACTGTTTGGCTCATAATGGGTAAAGTCAGACGATGCGACCAAAAGCGTCCTATCAATCTGGCCTGAGCAGGCTGACGCTATTGCGTTGCCAAGATCGGTAGCAGTGTCGATATCCTGCAACCGAAGAATGAAGGGGGCAATGCCAAAGTCCTGCTTTTTTATAGTCTGGAGAAATGGAATCTGGACTTCAAGGCAGTGATCCCTGCTGTGGGCAAAATCGTCAAAATCTACGATAGCAGATCTTTTGGATATTTCATCTGTTATCTGCGGATTGACTTGTACCTGCCCCAAGGGTGTTTCCCATGTACCGCCTTTCATTGTCGCCACGCCGGAGCCAATCCCATAATGGTTTGGACCGACCATTATGACATTTCGAAAATTAATGGCCGAGACTTCAAAAAACCCGTTTGCGGCAACTGCGCCGGAGTAAATATACCCCGCATGGGGAGACACGATGCCGTATATCCTGCGCGTTGGCCGGCCAGATGGCGGCAATTTGCCTGGGCCAAATTTGTGTATGAAAAGGCTTTCAATAAGGCTTTTGAGCTCCACAGGATCTGAAGGATAGAACATGCCTGCTACTGCAGGCTCCCTTCTTGGCTGCCGTGTGCTCAAGCTCAATATTTCTTCAGCACAAGTTTATGAAATGACAAGCAATATAACCTCACTGTTCAGTATGATGCGGCTTTGATTCTGCGTGCGTTCTCCTGACACAAAATAGCATCTTCCGGCGACAAGACCCACAAATTATAAAAGTCATGACTTTGAATGCTAAAGAAATGATCGGGGCTAGGCTGAGCAGGGATACTTGATATGCCTTCGGCTTGGATTGCGGTGGTGGGAAAGCTCCCCTAGCCCTTTTAATGAATCGACTGTGCTTTACAGATGTCCCCATGATACTGTATGATTTTAGAAATACAGCTGACTGATCAAATGAACTACAATACCAGAGGAAGCAAGAAGCAAAACGCTTCTTGGTGTGTCCTAGGATGATGAAAAAATGCTAGGAAATTTCTTCGACGAGCTTTGTTTCAAAGTCGTCTATAGACATCTGCATTTCCTTATCTGACTTGATTCTTCCCTGTTTCTTGAGGACTTCTCTTGCTAGCAGCCAATAGACTGTAGCCAAGGCTTTCCTTCCTCTGTTGTTTGCAGGTATTACAAGGTCAACCTTTGAAGTGACATTATCGCTGTTTGCAATTGCTATTACGGGAACGCCAGCCCTAGTGGCTTCGAGAACGGCCTGCTGGTCAGCCTGTGGGTCAGTGACAACCACAATTTGCGGTTCCATATAAGCTGGAAGTGATGGGTTGGTAAAGGTGCCTGGCATAAACCTTCCAAGGATCGGTGTGGCGCCTGTTATCTCGCAGAATTTCTCCACCGGAGTCTTGCCATACTCTCTGGCAGAAGTCACAGCTACTTTTGATATGTCGGTTCTGCCAATAAATTTGGCAGCCACGTCTATCCTGAAAAGAGTCTTGCTTATGTCAAGGATGTAAAGTCCTTCGGGGTTAGCCTTCACGATAAAAGGAACCATAAATTTTGTCTTGACAGGTGTGCCAACACGGATGCCTGTAGAAAGTATCATCTTTTCAAGGTTATCACCATCGGTCATGGCATCAACATCTTCGCCACCGATGGCATCTTGCGAGTCCCCTTCATGTTCAAATTCTTCAGAAGAAACGGCATTATCGTCAGTACTCTGAAGTTCATCTTGGGCATCTACGGTATCTTCTTTACTGAGAAGCTCGTCATCGCTGTCAATGTCCTTGCTCATGTAGCGAAGGACAGTTCTGCCATACCTTCTATTAAATCATACTCTGCAAGCCGTACAAGCTCGTTTAGCTTGGCGATGCGCTCGCCGCCAAGTACTCCTGACTTGAGCATTATAGAATCCGTAGCTATTGCAATGTGGGAAATATGCGAATCTACCGATTCGCCGGATCTGTGAGACGTAATGAGCCTTATCTTGTTTCTCTTACATTCATCAGCAAACCTAAGGGCATCATAGAGGCTTCCTGCTTGGTTTACCTTTAATATTGCGCCGCTGCATGCACCAAATGCAACGGCCTCTTTTACCTTGAGGGCGTTTGTAACCAGCATGTCGTCTCCAGTAATGAGAGTATGCCTGTTTGCCCTTGTCAGAATGGCCATGCTTTCAAAATCGCCCTCGTGAACCGGGTCTTCAGCATACGCAAGCCTATATCTCTTGACAAGGTCATTGACAAACTCTATTTGCTGGGCGGTATTCCTTTTGATGCCTTGCCTAGAATATTCATATATTTTGCTCCTTTCGTTCCAGAACGATGAAGATGCAAAGTCAATGCCTATCGACATATCCTTGCCTAGCGTATATCCGCAGTTTCTTGCTGCCTTCTCGACTATTTCTAGAGCTTGGTCGTTATTCACGTTAGGTGCCCATGCGCCTTCATCTCCTCTCCCGTTTGTGAATCGTGGCTCATATGACTCGATGACGTTACGGACCTCTTTGTGAAGATGGAAATTCATTTCAAGCGCTTGAGCAATATTCTTTGCACCTGCAGGACAGGCCAGTATCTCCTGGATGTCTGGAGTACCCGGACCGGCATGAGCGCCTCCGCCAAGGATGTTCCCCAGCGGTATCGGGAACCTGTATGGACCACTTGGTTTTAGGAGCTGGAACATTGGAACACCAAGTGACTTTGCGGCAGAATCAATTGCCGCGATACTTACTGCATATGCCACCGAGCCTCCGATGGTAGAATAGTTCTCTGTCACATCAACTGACCGTAGAACCTCAAAAACGGCCTTTGGATCTGCCGAGTTTACCCCAATGAATCTTTTTGAATTCTGCTCAAAGACTGCAAGTGCCTTCTCCGGGCTATTGTCGGGAAAACTCTTGGCTTCGTACTTGCCGACACTTGCACCGGATGGTGCGCATGCCCTGCCAACAAACTTGCCATCAGAAGTAACATCAATTTCGATTGTCTTGCTGCCTCTGCTGTTGAATACAATCCGTCCCTTGAGCGCTGTAATAGAAGGCATTTGAGCCTACCTTGCTTTTGTCTGTCTTTATTCTATCTCGGACTGGATCTCTGATTTGCGCCGCCTGAGGGCCTCGTAATATGGAATTATCTGGTATATTGTTTCAATACTTGAAATAAACATCCTCCTGCAGCAGTAGCGCTTGACATTCATAGAGTCCAGAACTTTGGCAGGGTCTTCGCCTGCTTTCACTCTATTTGAATACTCGGCATGTTTATCAGCAATGAGCCCTCCGCAGGTAAAACATCTGACAGGAACCAGCATGCCTTTGAGGAGTCGGGAGCATAATAAAAACTATTGTAGTTCCTATGAGTCTGATGCGCAGCGAAGAAAGCACAATAATAGTCCACAAAGCTAAATGATCATAATAAAATAAAACAAAAGAAAACAAAGCAAAATAAATGACCTTGCGGATGGATTGGTTGGTGGATGGTGGAGGAAATCTTGGAGGACATCTGCTGTTACAAGGAGACAGCAGAGCGGGTTAAGGGCGGCCAGATGATAAGACTTTATCAAAAAATGCCTGATTCGACCCTAAAACTAGTTTCAGAAACATTTGACTCTGATGCTGATTCATTTTTTGCAAAGCGTGAAAACCTGGCAGCTCATTACGCATGGAAGAACAAGATCTGGAATTCCAACCATATAATGAATGTCGGAGGCAAGACAGTAAAGACAAAACATGGAGAAAACAGGCCTGCTCAGTCAGAGCCGGGTGCCAACAAGACTGCCTGATCGGCTAAAGTGCAATCCTTTTACAGAAAACTAGAGCAGTATATTCTTAAACGTTGGCGTAAGATGCTGGTTATGCAATCAGCAAAATGTGTAGAAAAACTGGATAGAGTATATTGCTGCAGTCAATGCAGTGCAATATTTCTCTTCAGATCCGACGTAGAAGATCACGATCGGATCTTTGGTCACAAAGAAATGACGGTCATGCCACTTTAGCATCAGACAATCAATAGATGTTTGTCTGATTGGACTGGTCATATTTGTAGCGCGGCAGTATTGTTGTCAGCCAACAAATGCCGTGTCTATCAATATTTTTGATTTTTTAGATAACGATATTTTTCATCTTCACTTTCAAAAAGTGCTACAATTCATCCAGAGATCTTTTCCTATTGGGAACTACCTTGCTATGTCCTCTTGATTGACCTCTGGTTAGTCTGTTTTTAGCCTGAGCTTTTTTTCTTGTTTTTGCAGTCTGATTTTCTATATCGCGAATTATCGTTTAGCTTCTTATCTCTCATTGAATGTCCAGCCAAGTGTCTATACCGGATGGAGTTATGGTGATAATAATATGAAAAAGAAGAGATGTTCTGGATAAAATGGTACAAACAGGCCTACTTCAGATGCTTGATTGAACATTTACGCAAAGCAATATCAATAATATATGAGTAGATGGATTTGACTCGTTCTGCCGCAGGCTGGTTACATCAAGGAGCTGGAACGAGGACATTTTTTCCTTTTCTTTATAAAGAAAATGCGGACAGATGCAACAGTCATTCCATTATAGGAAAGTTGCTCTGCAACTTTATATCGCTGGCTGGCTACTATCCAGATAACGGATAGCTATTACAGGTCGCTCCCAGATCTAGTACTCCGAGTAGACAAATCCATACGCTTTTGTGCAGTTACTAACAAGCTTGGCTACATTATCTCAAGTACGTACAGAAAGGGCCTCAAACCATTGATGACAAGAGAAGAGACAGACAAGTATGCCTTGCTGACAACAATACGCCAGAGCAGCCGCACGCTGTGGGAACATCGTCTGGGAAAGACCCAGTACTCGCTTACGCGGTACGAGAGGCTTTTCAGGCTCACTATACCTCTGGATGAAAATCACTTGTTGTTACTATCCTTTGATATCGAAACACGGAATGTTGACAGCATCATCATGCGCAAGGTTATGCCGATGATTAGGAAAACCTGAATAATGTTTTCACTGTCAGAATACCGGTTCTATACAAAGCTTTTATTCTCCTGTGGCTCTGCACATGTTTGTTCTATCGAAAAGGTACTAACTGTTATTTCTAAACTAATAACGTCAAAAGAGGCCAAGAATTAGTAGATAGAATAATAGCTTGAACTCTATATTTTGTTTAGCGTACTTTCTTTTCTTGCTTCCTTGATGCCTAAACCCCGGCAGCTTCAGTGCTACTGCTGAGATAGCTAGCTAGCTGTTTGTTTCACTGCCGGGGCCATTTTTTCTGGCGACAGTAACTGGGAGCAAATCAGATGTACTATTTTTGAGAGAATGTCGATAAATAGAGATAGATAATAGACTGCCAAAAGATTTTGCTTCAACTATTAGGTGCAGATACTCTGAATACTTCAATCCACATCAAGAACAGAAAAAGCGATTGCGAAGAATACCGGGTTGCTAGATCTCATTGTATCTTGGCTGTTGACTGAGCTTATCGCACAAGATTACGTCCGAAGCAAAAGCGAGCAAATACTCCTAATCTTTCACAGAGAATTCTTCCAATTACTATCGCGAGACTGTATCCCTTGGAAAATGCTAGAACGAGTGGATTAAAGGGATTGATATTGCAGGTTATGGAACGTGCCAACTTGGCCATGCGCAGAGGTCTTTCAGAGATTGAATTTGCTCCGGACCTCTGTCAGCATTCTAGAGATAATGATCAAGATCGCAAAATGCCTTCTGTGAAGCTTTGCCCTGCTCTTCTTTCATTCCGAATGCTCAGTAAATGGCTCAAGCCAAGGCAATGGTATTGTAACCTTTACACGGTGGAGAAAGGTCCCTAGATGATGCCGTGAAGCCCATTAGAATCGCCTTTCATGATTAGTTATCGCATAATGATTATATGACATTGCAGAAAAGGTAGCAAGGGCACATGGGAAGACCTTCGTTGTAACCAATGGCGAAAAATGAGACGATTTAACACTCGTCTTCATTCAAATTGGTGCAAGGATTGCGCTTCTCTGTAGCGGGAGTCGCCCAGCTTGGCCAAAGGCGTAAGACTGAGGCTCTTATCCCTTAGGGGTTCGTGGGTTCAAATCCCACCTCCCGCACCATTCCCAATCGCCAAAAGAAGCAGAAATATTGCTCTGTTTTGGCAAAGGAGCAAGAATAACAGACATCAATTTTTTGTGGAGCTGTACAATACTTCGGAGCGTTTGAACTTCAATTTGCGCCTTAAATTTGCAGGAGGGCATAGTATATGATGGCTGTACAGCATAGAAGCAACAGCAGTGGTAATAGTGGTACCGACGGTAGGCGTAGCCAGAAAAGAGACCTTCATACAAGAGCAGTCCTTACAGCTCTAGCAGATGGCAACCCGAAGTCTGCCAGAGACATTATCAAAGCTACTGGCATAGACGAAAAGACAATATCTCATCTATTGTCGAATCTATGGAGAAAGCATCTCATTCTAAGAACAGACAAGCCATTGTTTGAGTACAGCAGGCAGTTTAAGGGCAGAGCTGGATTTAGCAGCAATACCAAGATGTTTCATCTGTATATTATCAATGATAAGATTAGCAACAGTCAGAAGGAGCAAGGGGAAGAACAGAGGCAGGATACAACTGGTTCTATTGTGATTGATGGCCACAGATTTGTCCAATTCTCTCCAGAATATTCTGACAAGCGCGGCAACAGAGGCAACAAGAGCAAAGCTCAGCTTGTTCTATCGTACTTGAGAGAACATTCAGACAGAGCATTCTATTCAACCGAGATATTCACAGCATTGAAAGACAAAGGAGTAACGATGCCAGACATAATGACTACAGCCAGAAGGTATGAGAGAAAAGGGCTGCTTTACGTCAGAGGTTATCAGACACATGATTCACAATCACCATTTCAAGAAGGGTACCTGATAATATGGATTAGACATGAAGCAGACGATAATCTTCACGAACAACAAGATGACCTTGCAGCACTAAAGCAAGCTGTTCTTCGTACAAATGAAGCTCTCAAGGATAAAGCATCTACCAACCCATTGGTACAGAGAGTGATGGCAATAAGAAATCTGGTGGTAAGTGAAACAGAACTAGGAAGAGTTACAAATGTTAATCAGATAAAAGACATGCTCAGAACAGCTACAGATAATGAAGCGGAATCTGCCATTACAAGAGATATACAGCTGTATCCATCAATTAGAGAAGTCAGGCTCTTTGATGCCTATCGCTATTACTACCATGAATCCATAAACCAGGAGATTCTGGCTGCTTCTTTGGAGATGGCTAAAAACTATATCCGGATTAGCAAGGGAAAAGCTAACAGAATAGGCCACAATTGGGAAGCTTGCGTTGAATGGTTCATTGACAGGTTTACGGTGGGAGCTGAATTTAGGATGCAGAACCACAGGCAGAATAAGAGAACTAGCGATGTCTATAATGGAACTGGTGGTAATGGCAGAAATACCAGCAATAATCTCGGCGGCAGGATGGACCCACGTCGCATCACTTTACACCTAATCAGAAGCGTAGGTGACAGAAGGCAGAGTGCTGAAGTTGACAGAGTATGGACTGTGACGCCATCTGTATTTGCCAAGCCTGTTACATATGTCTTGGAATGCAAATGGGGAATCGTCAGCAAAAGAGACTTGGACGACTTTTTCAACGTCTTGAAGTGGAGTACAGACTTTGGTGCAGATACCCCTGAAGGAAGACAGGTAAAGAACGGTATTGTAGGAGTATTCGCCGGTGGTGCATTTGAAGAGGTGAATGTGAAGGTAAATGGAAATGGCAATGGTGACAGAAATAGAGGAGATAACACCATCAACAGAAAGGACGCTAGTCATAGCAGCACCAATAATAACAGCAATTTCAATGCCAATACCACTATTACGCTGGCTCAATACGCCGAAAGGCTAAACGTACAACTACTGCGAGCCTCACACTTTAATGAGAAACTGCGTGACAGAGGAGTACCAAAAGATGCAACAGTACAAAAAATGTGCAAGACAGCAAGGGACGAGCGAGACGTTAGAAGAATACTTGATGCTATATGGGACAAGCCAGAAGGGGCTAAAGACATTCTAGCTGAAGCGATCAAAGCTAATGATGCCGTGTTTAGGTTTGAAGCAGAACTATTGTCAAGTGGCAATAATAATGATGATAACAACAACAGCAAGAAGGAAGAAGGCAAGGGCAAAGAAAAAGAGGAAAGAGGAAAAGAAGTCGCTCATACAGCTGCAATATCAGAGGTAGCAGCCGTTAGCAACAAAACTGCGCCTGCTACCTAATCTATCTCTTTCAACCTCTGCAGCTGAAGTCTAGCCAAGTCGCGCTTGATTACTCTGTCATACAGTACCATCAGCCCTTGACTTACAGCATCTGTATTGTCTGATATGATACCTCTCTTTTTTAGCTCAAGCAATATTGATGGCAATGCTTGTTTTTATGGGTGGTACGGCACTACCCGCAATGTCATCACTAGTTCCAAATTCTACAAACAATGATGTTGCATATGCTTCATCAGAAGCCTGCGCGGCAGCAGTTCAATCGATGCATTCTAAAGCAAAGTCACTTGATACTGTAAAGGCTATTTCATTAGCAACTCAAAACGATGAGTTTAAATCAAAAATTCAAGGCTACAAACTAGCTTTTAACAGCATTTTCAATGAATGGCAGACCGATGCAAATTGCAATCCAATCTGGCTTGATGTTGGTGTAGCATATACTTTAAGCAATGATACGGGCGCTGTAAAGAATATAGTCGTAACTTTGAACCCGACATTGACAAAAGTGATGAACGTGACGGAACAACGGATAAAATATTTTGACATAAGCTCTCCTAACTGGGCAGGCTACATAGTTTATGGAACAAGCAGTGGCAGCCAAGTAGAATCATATGAGGCTAAGGGATCATGGAACCAGCCTACTGTAAGCTCACCGCCTTCAGGACCTAACTGTGTTCCACAACCGACATGCGATGCAGCAACTTGGCCTGGACTGTGGGATGGAAGCACCTCAAATGCTCACATAGCACAAGCTGGAACAGATGGACAAGTTTCATGTTCTAGATTTAGTTGCAGCGAAACCTATCAAGCATGGTACGAGTTCTTCCCAAATGCTCCTGTATTCTGCTCGTACACTGTCAACCCTGGTGACGCCATGTCATCTGATGTAGTTAATGAATACAAAAATGGGGGCTCCAATACTCTCTATGACATTACCATGAAAGATGTAACCACTGGAAATACCTGTACGGTTACGGCATATAGCTTCCCTTCATTGACTCCTTGGTATAGTCCATTCATAGTCGAAAGAGCCACTGGGTCAACTACAGAATGTTTTGGATATACATATTGTCACCTAGCTAAGTTCACATCCGACACTATAACAGGCTCCAGCTGGTACTGTAACCCAACTTGCGGTTCGTACCAGATAGGCAGCAGCACTAGCAAAAATTTTCAATACATAATGCAGAATGGCGGATATACAAATGTCAACAATGGGGCGATTAGCGGAGGAACATTTACTGAAACATGGTCAACTAGTCAAGGTACGTAATAACCCTACCATCCTTTTTTTGATAGCTAATTTATGAATAAAGAAAATAAGCTCTTACATCTAATGACTAGCATGGTCATAATGAAAATACCACCAATAAGATCAAAAAAAGGATTTGTCGCTATATCTATACTAGTAGCAATAGGCATTGTTTCTACCTATCCGCTTTCTATTGTTACAAATGATCTTCTTTACTTTGGTTCTACCCGTTGCGATGTTCCAACACTAAGTGATGCCCATATTATTGATGTCAGAGGATTTTTGGCCAATAATTTATTTAACAGAGGAGGGGATGAAGCTAACTCACCTTCTCTAAATGACTTTTTGTTAATGCCTGGTACAACTGGATACATCACTATAAATTATGATTACAGTCGGCAAGGTTCAGTACAGGCTGTTTACAAACAATTCGATGTTACTCCAGCAGAAGCTATACTGCGCGATATCAACTCCACCGAGTTGTGGAAAGTCAATGGAATCAATAGCTACGAATTCATCTCACCTAAGGAATTAGGAATACATATTTATCCAGTAAAAATGGCAGACATTAATCCTCAAGTTATGCAAATAACTTTTGCAATCACAGCAGATTCTTCAGCTCAAAGGGGAACTTACGGTGTGCCCGTCTTTGATATATGCGGCAAAGAGCTTTTGACTATAGGATACTGGCCGTATTTGTACTGACTAGGTGATTTTTTCACCAAATATAAGACGAAAAAAGATCACACCACTATAGTGTGTAATCTGCACTAGATTTAGGCCGATTGCACAAGATATTCGAAAGATAATGGCAAGGTTATGGGAGCTAAAGGTAAGATGTTGATACTAGGTGCAATTTCGGTATGTAATGATGCAATTGTAAAGAACAAATTTTAATAGCAAGATAATGCGTAAAGGGGGTGTGAACGAGAGTGCTAAACTATAATCCCGCACTCTTTACAATAATGGTTTTGGTCACGTTTTGGATGTATGCGTTATTGTGACGCTTTAGAGTGATTCTTTGCCCGCTCGGCTAACGTCATAATCTTGTACAAATACTATATTGGAGCAACTTGTACCAAGCGCCCCATCAGAAACCAGCAAATCCTGCTACCAATCCAATTATTGTCTTCTCGGACTTCATAATCTTCAACATCGCTGAAAAGAAATGCCGCGTTGCAATGGCGACAAATGCAAACCTTATCAAACACCTCACTTCTGCTCTCAGAATCAGTCACAAAGTGGGCATTAGAAAACAAAAGATAAACTTCTTGCGATGATATACGGCTTCTTTCTCTTAATAGAATATGCCCCCGACCGACCTTGGCAAGATGATTGATGAATCATTTTTCGATCTACAGTCTCCAGACATTGACTAATGTGCAAAGCAAACACAGTCTGATTACTTTGTGCGCGTAGCGAAGTGAAGCCCGTGATAGGCTTGGACTGCGGCAAAATTAGGCTGAAACAGAAACGACTATAGACATACCCGAATAGGACTATGTCATCATATCAAATATCTTGGGTATCAACTGATATGCATCTCCGTCGTCTATTGAAATGCATAAAAATCTGTTGTACTCGGCAGTTAGTGGAATAGAAACCAGGGTAACTCTATCAAATTCGGTAAGCTGAAATTTCATATTGCCCAAGTCTGACTGGAATTTTCTCTGTAATGCAAGAATTTCATATGCGCTGTAAAATGAAGTTGCTTTTGGATGCTCCGAATCAGTATTTCCCTTGATGAATGGCGCTTTTATATCGGGTCGATATTTGCCAACCAATAGCTTTCCTTCATCATTTATTATTCCTGCGAATCTGATGTGCTTGGCAGTATTTAGGATATTGTTACATAGCTTTTGCAGGAAATCGATTTCTTCGCTGTTGTCACTTGGCATGAATGTGCGGATTCAACATTTACTAAATATAAATTAACTAGGATACTCTGTGTTCCAATGTCACTGGAGAAAATATTCACGCATGCTAGCCGGTTTTCAGGCAGAGGTTCCGCTCTTTGTGGTCATGAAAGTGAAGCTGGCAGAAATCATTATTACAATCATAGCAGTGCCATCCTGAGAGTGTATAGCATACAATACACTTGCCAATGGGTTTGTTGTAATCATAGTCTTTTCTTGGCTTTGTTACCGACTGCTTTGGCTGCCTTTGCTGCGGCTTCATAAAGATTTCCTCATGAGATAGAATTAGACCATATAGTGTCAGCAATAGCCATTAATTGTAATACCTCAAAAGGAAGACTGCTCTTGTTGCAGTTTCCGACCTTCCGTCCAACGGACATCTTCCACACCGCCATTATTTAAGCATTGACGTAAGATCCATGCAAGACTTTTATTTTCACCAAGGCGTTGACTAGTTGTGCCAGCAGAAAAGCCAACTCTCGTTGAGGTAACTGTAGTCGGGAAGGATAGAAAGGGAGTTGTAGCAGATATTACCAACTTTATCTTCAGAAATGGTGGAAATATTGAAAAGATAAACCAAAATGTTGTCCGTGGCCTCTTTGGAATGCAGCTTGAAGCATCATTTATCGCAGTCGACAGAAGCCAGCTTGACCAAGGAATGAGACAGCTCGCAGACAAGCTCAAGATGGAGATCAAAGTTCACTACCAGGAGCCAAACAGGCTAAGGAATGTAGCTATTTTTGTGAGCAAAGAGGACCACTGCCTTTTAAGGATCCTAGACGCCTGGAAGAAAGGCGAGCTCAAGGCGAATATCTCTGTGATAATAGGGAGCGAAGCCAGCCTCAAGCCACTGGCCGATGCTGCAGGGATACCATTTAATGCCATTGCACATACAGATCAGTCTGAGGCTGAAGTAAAGATCCTGCAGCTGCTCGAGCAGTACAACATCGACCTCATTGTTCTAGCCAGATATATGCGCATCCTTACGCCAAACTTTGTATGGCGGTATCCAAACAGAATTATAAACATCCATCCATCGCTTCTGCCCGCATTTCCGGGAGCCTATGCCTATACTCAGGCCTTTGAAAGGGGTGCTAAAATTGTTGGATGCACTGCGCATTTTGTGACTGAAGACTTGGACCAAGGGCCCATAATATGCCAAGACTCATTTAAAGTGTCCCAATCCGATACAGAGGAGACAATAAAGAAGAAAGGAAGGGCGCTTGAAGCCCTTACTCTGCTTGAGGCAGTCAAACTATATCTAGAAAATAGACTTGAGGTATACTGGGGCAAGGTCTTTGTACTTGACGAAACTGCTGATGACAGATAAAATATGATAAAGTAGCTCAGACAGGGCTGATGCAAATTGATAGAAAAATGAGATCTTTTCTTTTGTTAATAATTTGCCGGTACTAGAATAAGAACTTATTAACGGATCAGAGGCTTATCAGCCCGTTCATGCCCATGATCGTATATCGCCAAAGCGATTCAGACTTTCGCACATCTGTCAGGACAATAAAAAGAGCAATAATACCAGTAGGCTCCCTTGAGCAGCATGGCCCGCACCTTCCTGTCTCTACTGATTCGATAATAGTGGAGCGAATAGCACAAGAGCTATCAAATCAGGCAAATTGTTTCGTGCTACCTGCTGTTTCATATGGCATCTCATTTGAACATATGCCGATGTTTAACATATCGGTGCGTAGCTCAACACTTACTGCATTGATTTGCGATGCATGCATATCACTTGGGCAGCTTGGAATCAGGCAAATTGTTATTCTAAATGGCCATCATGGGAATTCAGGAGCGCTACAGCATATTGCTCAAGAACTTTACCAGAGAATCCCAAAGGGCGTAACAACTCATGTAATTAATTATTGGCAGATGATGGAAGCCGAGTTTGACCATGCCGGCCAAGTAGAGACCTCACTTGTGCTGGCTATTGCGCCAGAGCTGGTAAGAATGGAAAAAGCAGAGCCAAGTGCAAAGAAGCTCGCAAAATCAAAGGCCGCTTACAGGAGCATTACCTGCAGTCCGGGGTCTTTTCCAGAGATAACAGGAAATGGCGTATGGGGTGACCCAAGAAAGGCAACTGCAAACTATGGACACAAGCTTATTGAAGAAATTGTGAATAATCTTAAAGTCACAATCGAAGAGCTATTTTCATGACATCAAAATACTAGCAAGTCAGGTTGATGACTGTATGGAAGCTTTGCATATTCTATTCCAGATCGGAGCTTCTTAAGGCTGCTGTAGTGTTTACATTATATGGGTTCAATCTTTATCGTGGTACGGCATTTTTGGATTTTTCTTACTCTTACAAAGACTGAATTTTTTGCTGTCCACGATTATGGCTGACAATCTGATTGGGCATCACTAGTTTAATATATGCCTACATCTGCCTTAGCATCAGGAGATACGACAGATAATGTCTGTAGATATGGCTGTAAAAGTTCTTGATGAGAGCTTGGGCAAAGTTGTGCTTATTAAATTAAAAGGTGGCAAGGTGATCAGGGGAAGCCTTCATGGCTTTGACCAGCACATGAACCTGCTCCTCGAAGAATCTGTAGAATTACTAGACGAAGGCAGGTCAAACGACTTGGGCACCATTGTCGTACGTGGCGACAATGTGGTGATCATATCTCCTCCTCCAAAGTAGAGGATTGAAAGGAAACAAAAATAATGTGGATTGTATTTTGGTGATAGATAGGTCATGACCAAGGGCACTACTTCAATGGGTAATTTTACCCGCAAAAAAACACATATACGCTGCAGAAGATGTGGCCACAACTCTTATCACAAGAGGGGCAAGCAGTGCGCCAAATGTGGCTATCCAGAGCCAAGAATGAGAAAATACAGCTGGATCAAGCGTCAGGTTATCTGATCTAACCTTCTTCTGGTCACCGGAGCCCGTACATGTATTATAATTGATGCTGGATGTCTTTTTTCGTCATTTTGCAAAGAAAATGAAGCATAAAGCTTAACTGGGACTGCAGGCACAGGAGATGTGCACGATGGTTGAAGAAATAATCATGATTGCAGGGTCAACTGTTGCGGGCGCAGTCTCTGCCGCCGTTATAGACAGAATGGCTGGTGCAAAAGCATCATCCAAAAACATTACAGAAGAGAAACTTGCACTGAAAATGCGAACCCCTGCGCTTGTCAAAGCAGAGATTTCATCATTAGATTTTGAAAAGAGTCTAGTCTCTGAAGGGATAACACGTGTATATGAGGCGTTTCAGCAGGGAAAAATTGACAGACTTGAGCGAGATAGGCTTTTGATAAAGTACAAACAACAGCTAGACTCGCTCAATCAAAGGATTGCTAGTGTAAAGCCGCTGTCTGATTTCTCGGAGCTATTAAGCACGCGCAACACCCTTGCTACACTGCTGGAGCAGCGAATATCTTCCTTGGATAAGAGGCTGGCAGAAATTGCGGCAAAGTCTGGCATCGAGTACAGCGAAGAGATGAAAAATCAGGCAATGTCAAATTCCACTGGCGGAAATGGAAATTCTGCCAAGACTGATGTAGAGACCAGAAAGGAGAGAGGGGAAAGTAAAAAGGCTGCACAGGAGCCGGGCGTAGAGGAAAAAAAGATAGACCAGCTTCAAAAGGAAATAATGCAAGCACTTGTCCGCCTCGAGCAGGTTGAAATTGATGATAAAGGTTGATTAGAAAGCATGTCAGTTATTCTTCGAATCTGACCTGCACATGTCATCATCAACACTGCAGAATGCTTTCCAAAAACTGGCCCAAGACGCCATAGGCGAACTTTCATCATCAAGCGGAAGCAGAATCATAGGGCTTGGAAGTGGTAGCACCGTTGCATATATTGTCAGAGAACTGGCACACCTGCCAGGCAAGGCATCTATAGAGGTAATTCCCACATCTCTGCAGATAAAACTTGAGGCAGAGAAGTCAGGTCTCAGGATAGCTGATGAGAATTCCATTCCAAGGGTAGATATCGTTTTTGACGGCGCCGACCAGATAGATTCGAAATTCTACATGATAAAGGGAGGCGGCGGAGCTCTATTGCGGGAAAAAGTGCTTATCTTGGCTGCAAAGCGCGTGGTCATAGTTGCAGATTCAGCAAAGTTCGTGGAGAACCTGAACAAGCCTGTTCCAATTGAAGTTCATCCATTTGCCCGCTCTTTTGTTTCAAACAGGCTTGCTCAAATGAGTGCAAGGCCGATTCTGCGAGTGCTGGACAAAGGCTACCCGTTTGTGACTGAAAATGGCAATCTGATAATTGATGCGGCATTTGATTTTATTGCAGACACAAGAAAAAAGGAACTTGAGCTGAAAAGCATCCCAGGTGTACTTGAAGTTGGTCTATTCTCCAGAATAGCAGACGTCTATTACAAGGCAAAAAATGATGGATCATTTGAAAAGATCATGCCATAAATTACGTCTATCAACCACTTTTGAGAGACAGGTGTGGTTTTGCAAAGGATGACAGCGAAGAATGGTCAGGCTATGGGCTGATCTCTGCCGGCTCAACTGGCCTTGCTATATACTTGCCATGTCCAAGCGACCCTTCGTCAACCTTGCCACCTTCCATCACTACTTTTCCTCTCACCAGAGTCATAATTGGCCAGCCCCTGATTTTCCAGCCATCATAAACAGTGTAATCAGAATATGATTGCAAAAGGTCAGGAGTCACTGTCTGCTCAAGGTCAAGGTCTACAATAGTCAGGTCAGCGTCAGATCCTTCTTGCAATGTACCTTTCTTGGGATAGAGTCCAAATATTCTGGATGTATTGTAGCTTGTGACTTCGACCACTCTCTCCAAGCTTATTCTGCCCTCATTGACACCCTTGCCGAGAAGGACGGGAAGCATAGTGGCGACTCCCGGAAAGCCTGCAAGGGCAGACCAGATATCGCCCTTGCCTGTCTTTGCAGCAATTCTGTTGGCAACGTGGTCTGTTCCAACCGTATCAATTATGCCATTCTTGAGAGCTGACCATGTGCTCTGAAGGTCACTTTTTGAGCGGAGGGGTGGAACTACTTTGCCATTTACACTTTCATAATCAATCGTATGCGTCAAGTAGTGAGGACATGTTTCGACGTATACTCCCAAGTTGCCTTTTTCTCTCTGGGCAAGAATTGCATCTAGTGCTGCAGTTGATCCGATGTGTACAAAATAAAGGCTGCCTGCAAATCTTCTGCCTATTTCACAGACCTTTGTCACGCTTGATGCTTCAGAACTGGGCGGTCGGCAGTCAGACCATGCCTTCAGACCTGAAAGACCACGCTCTTTCCCTGATTTGATATATTCAGAACATACCGCCGGGTCCTCTGCATGAACCAGACATATAGCGTTCAGCCCGGCGGCCTTTTCTATTATACTGGACAGAAGGCTGTCATCCATGTTTACTTCGCAGTCCATTGTAGCATAGGTTTCAGGCTCAATGTCTGCCAGAATATGGTTCAGCTCGGCTCCGAGGTTCATGTATATTTTGAAGGAATTGATTCCCGTTTGTTTGAGGTATTGCATCTCATGGACCTGTTCTGGTTTGAGTATCGAGGCATGGACAGCGTAATCAACAAAGTGTCTTCCACCGCTTGCTTCAAGTTGTTTTTGAATTCTGGTGTAACTTCCACACAGCCTCAGCATCCTCATAATTGTGGTGACGCCACCCACCGCTGCTGACCTTGACTCGGTTTTTGCGGCCTCGTCTATAGGTGTATAGACACCATAGTGGACGTGCGGATCAATTGCTCCGGGTAGAACATATTTGCCGCTGGCGTTAATAGTTCTGGAAGCCTGAATATTGGCTGGAGATTTGACAAGGGATTTTATCCTGCCACCTTCTATCATGATATTTGTCTCTACTATTCCAACCATTGGCATGACTACAGATGCATTTGTAACAATGACATCACAAGAGTTCTGCATCAAAAGACCTGCAGACACCTCTGTGGCTCTCTGAGCTTGTATATCTTTAATTCTTGAAAAGAAATCTGACTGCTCCGCAAGATATTCGTCAGGCTCACCATTTCAGGGCTTGGAGCAAAGTGGTTAAAATCCTATCTATTTCGGAAGATGGCTCAAGGCAGATTCAGGCACTGCTGTCAAGATCAACTGATACATCTTAAAAATGACGAATGCAATGTGCGTGCATGCAGTAATGCCTGAAGGTGTGCCAAAACCTCCTCTGGAAAGTGGAAAGGCTGTTTGGCGATATATATTAAATTAAATTAAATGGGAGAATCGCAGCCAGCGGGCGTCCGACGTGCCAGACCTTTCCTTGGTGCTTGGGATGTGACATATTGATTCAAGCACGGCGTATGCATTTTACCAAAATCCGCAAGGCAGACCAGAAAATTGCCAGCTCTTACTGGTTGATTCTACTAGTAAATAGATTGGCGCCACTTAACTATCGCAAGAACCGAACTAGATTGTATTCATGTGATACTAACTCTGAAGGATAACAGACACCATCTCGCAAGGATGCTGGATGAGAACGATTGCCCAGCATGCTCTGTCAAGATAATTGGAAAACCGCTGATTGTCCATAACGTATCTAGAATTTCAGCTCACGAGCAGATAGAAAAGATTCTTGTTCCATCAGAGTTTTCTGCAGTAAGCGATATGATACAACGCAATTTTCCATCACTTTCAGTAAATGAATACAGCGGAAGCACAAGCATACCAAATGAAGGTCTGGAAGCAAAAGTAATGCAGCTTGGCTTGAGCTCTATTGTTACAGAAGCAGAGACAGGCAAGCTTGCAATAAGCGATATAGTATATCCTTGGGATATCCTGGCCGCAATGGACAAGATTCTTCAGTCAGAAGTAAAAGAAAGACTAGTGTCGGAAAATGCGTCCATCTCAGAAACCTCGGTCATCAAAGGTCCTTGCGTAATAGAAGATGGAGTGTTTGTGGACGATTTCTGCAAGATAAAAGGCCCTGTATACCTGGGCAAAAACAGCAGGGTCGGAACAGGGTCGCTTGTCAGAAACTGTATGGTAGGGCCAGAGACCACTATCGGATTCAATTGCGAAGTTGCAAGAACCTACTTGGCAGGTCGCAACAGGATAGCGCACCACAACGTAATACTTGATAGCATTATAGGCCAGAACAGCTGGCTTGGCGGATATGTCGGAACGACCAATGTCTTGCTAAATAACAAAAACGTAAGGTACAAAATAGGAGACCAGCTTGTTGATACCGGTATGCAGCAGTTTGGGGCTGTCATCGGCAGGGACTCGGCCATTGGCGCAGGAGTGATTATCCTTCCTGGCAGATGCGTTCCTCCTCAATCTATAGTTCAAGCCGGCAAGATAGTTGAGTAAAAGCAATTTGGGTAGCTGTATCTTTCTTACTTCATCCGCACTTGTAACCGGCCTGTTTCGTTTGCTTGGTTGCTGTCTTGTGATTTGAAAGGCCTGTTATTACCATCACGTCAATCGTCTGCTCTTCTCTTCTTCACGACCAGCAGGCCACCGATGACAGCTATTACGCCCACAGTGATTGCAACAGGATAGTAAAATAGAGGCGAGTCAGCAGGATTGCCAAAGTCCAAATTAAACGACATGGTCCCGCCATATGTGTTGGCCGGAGCTGTAGAATTATCCTTTCCAAATACCGAAATAGACCCAAGGACAAAACCATTCAAGTTCATTCTATCGATCACTATTCTCTTGCCGTCAGTAACACTGAGGCCCTGAGCAGCCTCGTAACCGACTGAAATTGGGCCTTCGGTTGACCACCCATCAGGCTTTTGATCCACTACCCTTGTGTATCCTGTGTCAATAGAGTTTACAGCTACCCAGAATTCTCTGGTCTGGTCGCCATAAATTGCCACTTCTATGAACTTGTCGCTTGGAGCTGGCTCGTGAAGCCTGATAATTGTCTTTGATCCATCACGCGGAACATATGTTAGGTTATCCTCAATATTCAGGATCCAGTCTTGTGTCTTTGGTGAGCTGTAATTATAGACAAAGGCATGGCTTCTATCAAGATTTGAAGCTTCAAAAGAAAGAACAAAGTTATCACTATTCTTTGTCTGTACTATATGTGATACCAGTGGTTGAGCGGCATAGACATCAGTAGACATTGACAGCGTCGACACTGACAGAGAGAAAATTATAAGCAAGACTATTACATATCGAAATCTTTGCAATATCTCCAATCTTGCTGTAAAGTAATTTAATCTATTACTTCTATAGTCTGTAACCTATTCAGTCAGACAGGCGGCATAGGAAACCTAGAACCACCAATTTGGTCTGTCGAGCCGCAGACTTGTTTCAAGAAGCACGGACAATAGGCCAGACAGAAGGATCTTTTTTCTAATACTTTTCTGGAGCTATGATTTAAGTAAACTACAACGATTGTCTACTCATGAGCATCCAAAGTGTTTCAAACAGTGCATACAAACTCGAACAGATACCTAGCAACACCACAAATTCAGCAGAGGATTCAATGCATAGCTCAAAAGAGACAGTCGACGTGAATCAACTTTTGCAAAAGAGACCACTATGCAGCTGCAGTCATCATGAATGGCAGCATACTTACAGTGGCAGATGTTTAGTCGCTGTTGTAAATGAATCGGGCGCTGAGAGGAAACTATGCTCGTGTACAAAATATACTGCAGGCTGATAACCTCGCATACTCAACGAGTAGTATTTTGATGTACAACCGCTTTACCGATATTTTATATTCGGGATCACGTTGCAGTTCAAATCGCTGAAAGGGCTGGTAGTTTAGTCCGGTAGAATGTGTGCCTCGCACGCACATGGTCGTGGGTTCAAATCCCACCCAGTCCATCGCGTCTCATGCACGACGACTGGGTTTTGGCTAAAATCGCCAGACTCGTTTTCGCATTCGCTTTCACTCGAAATCGCATACGGTCTGTGCAGCGATCGCATGTGGTGGTTTTCGTATGCGTTTTGTTGTTCAATTGCGCTTTCTACTTCTTTGGCGGGTAGCCCGCCTAACACTTTTTTTACCTTAGCTGCACCATAGACAGCCTGCGACGTTTTGTTTGTTTTGACGTCGTAATAAATTCGGCATGTCTCGCAATGGTAGCCCGCAGGTACATAATGCGGCCTATCGCCATAAACTCGCTCATGCAAAGTTTTCAGCTTTTTGCCGCACTTTAGGCATATGAACATCGTATTAGTAAAACGAATACGACCTGAGCTTTTGTGATTAAAAATGGTCATGATCTTCATGGTCGTATTACGTGCGGCAATTGGCTATTTTGTTTGGGTCAAATACACTGAAATGCCAACTAGGTTGTTGTATTGTTCTTTGCATTTAGAACCAAAAGCCATTGGGCTAATCGGGCTTGTTATCTAACCAGTAAAAGTTATCATTACCAAAACTGATACAAGTACCGCAAGATTGGCAGCTTTCAAAATATGCGACAGTTTGCGCTAATCTTTGGTATGCTTCGTAAGTAGCCTTGAATTTGATCTTTGATTCAAATTCAATTTTACAGCTTGTGCATTTTATATAAGCTGGCAATAATCTATTTACAAACTTTAAAGATAAAAATCTTGGGCGAGCTATTCATACAGACTAGATTGTTAAAACCCCGACCAAAATTTGCTGTATGGTGTCAAGAGGCCAAGTTGAAAATATGGCCATATATGTTCGTCAATCGGTCATCTTACTACTGTTTCTTGCAGCATCTTTTTAGGTGACTGCCATTAGTAATTGCTACTTGGCTATTTGTCTATACTGCGGAAAAGAAAATGACGGAGTGAGGAAATGTAACTTTGACAGGATTCCACACTGCATCAAATGTCATACCGGCCATCTCAGATGGATTGTAAAGAAGGTAGTCAACGGCAGAGTCTTCAAGATAGATAAGAAGAGTTAATTAGAGTTGTTCAAAATTTGACGTAACCATCCAACAAATAGGTAGTAGATTTTATTGCAAGATCCAGAAACGGAGCATGATCTCTCTCGGGGTTGACCTGAATGATAACGGCAACTCGGTACCATATAGTTTAACTACCTAGCACTCAGAAGCTCCGAAGAGCCGCAAGTCTGAATCGTGTGGAAAAATGACCCTGTTAATCTTCTAAAATCGCCTTTAATCTGATGATCCATTATTCATGCAGTGTCACTAATGCACCGATATGGTATTCCTGTTGCCATCGCTATTGCAGCTGCAATTATAGCATTTTTCTTCTTTTCTGGTTATATTGCCCTACCGCTCAAGACGGTCAACTCTTCAACATTGCCCTTCATCAAAACAGAAAATGGATCTGCAACAAAGCAATTCCCCGTTGGATTCACTTTAAAGGGAGATCAACCTTACAGCGTCATTTTCTCAACCGATGAAAGAAACGACATGAAGGTATACATGTACTGGTACATATGGAATCACGACGGAAACCAAAAGAAAGATGACCCCGAGCCGGTCTTTGTATATTACAAGGCCTCTTTTGGCACACCTTCCTCTGACAACGGTGCCGGCAGCCTCTTTGCTATAGCACATCGGATCCATTATCAGTGGACAGTCAAGTACGATGGCATCATAACACAGGGCAACAATCCGGTAATAACTTTCATGACTTCAAGCCACACACCAGATAACAGCTATCCGATAGAACCATCAAAATATGAACAGGTAAAACTTGATCCAAAGCAAGAAAGCTCAGTTCCATATCAGGGCAAAGACCCGTGGACGGTTATCGATACAACAGCAAGCATAGAGCATTCCATCCTGTATGCACTTGCAACCGGCGGTGGAGCATTTGTCATATCAGCGGCGATTGCAAAGTCAAAGACAAGGAATAAGACTTCCCGTACAGACAATACATTGTCCCAGTAAGGTCAATTTGCATATTGGAGGCCACTCGGCCTCTTAAATCTGACTTTGCATAGAAAAGAATTAGACGGATAGAGAATTATCATGCGTGTACAGACTTCAAGTTATATGATAAAAGCAATATCACATGACATTCACCAGACACATGGATTGAATCTCTCGAACAATATGTACTAATAGAATCACTTCTCTGATTTAAACTGCAGAAGCCTTTGTCTGTTGATGGATAAGCGTCAGCAATCAGCCAAAAGTGACCTTGATGCTGAGCAGGCGGCTGAGGCCATAAAAAGCGCCGCAAAAAGCATACGCGACTCATCTATCAAGATAAAAGAGACTGCAAGAATTCTCCGTCAGAGCGGAGCAATCAATGAGCTTGCAGAAGCTGTCAAGATAGCAGCACAGGCTTCCAGGGATACAATGGTCGAGATTAACGAATCTGCAAAAGAGATAGTAGATCATGGTGTGATAAGGGAAACTGTACTAGCCGTGGAGCAAACAACGGCGGCAGCCAAAGAAACGGTAAATACCATCAAAGACTCCTTTGCCACAAATTCTGCAAGAGCAATGTCTAAAGCAACACTTGATTCACAGAAAAAGGAAGCACAAGTGTTAATTCCAACAAAAAGCTAATCTCTTATTTTTTTTATTTTTGCTCGCTGTACTTTCAAACAACATCTTTTGCCCCTTGGTTAATAACCATTCAGTAACGATTGCAGTTTCTTATTACAAAAGAAAAACACCATTACAGTAGACCCGGTTTGCCTTATAGGCTATGTGCGCTATTAAAGGTCAATGGATAGGGCATATCCCAAGGTTGCGGTAGTAACTGGGTCAAGTGAAGGAATAGGTAAGGCCATAGCTATTGCATTTGCAAAATCAAAACAGTACAAGGCAGTCGTGACCAATTCTAGAAAGTTAGAACATGCCCAAATTGTTTCTGACGAACTCAAGTCATACGGCTGCAACTCTATTGCTGTCCAGGCAGATGTCGCCATGGAACAGGATTGCATCAGGTTGATAGATGAAACTGTATCTCATTTTGGTAGAATAGATGTTCTCGTAAATAATGCAGGAATACAGAAGGCAGTGCCGTTTGCAGAGACGACACTGGATGATTGGTACAGGATAATCAATGTGGACCTGACCGGACCATTTGTATGCAGCAGGGAAGCTGTAAAGCGAATGCAGAATCAGGATCCAAAGGGTGGATGTATAATAAACATATCATCTGTCCATCAGACAATCCCAAAGCCATTTTACGTCCCGTATGCAACTTCTAAAGCCGGGATTGAAATGATGACAAAGACGATGGCCTTGGAACTTGCCGGGGACAACATCCGAGCAAACCTAGTAGCTCCGGGAGCAATACAGACTGACATGAACAGGGTCCTGCAGGAAGATCCAAAAGAACTTGAGCGTGTCCTTGCCGAGATACCGATGAGGAGGGTCGGCAGTCCAGAAGAAGTGGCAAACGTGGTTGAATTTTTGGCATCAGACAAAGCCAGCTATGTTACAGGAGCCACGTATTTCGTCGATGGAGGCATGACACTCTATCCAGGATTTGGACCCCGATATGGTGTGTTTCCTAGCCACACACTCGGCTCGCAGGCATAATAATGAGCTGATAAATGTGGTACAAATCTGTCAACCGCCTAACAAGGGGCTCAAACAAGAGTCGTAGTTGAAGTCTGCAAGTCTTCTTCGCCGGCCCCGGTATCCGCGATCGTATGTTGTAGAAATAAATTCATCCCATGTCTGAAGAACATGGGTTTCTTTTTTCCCATACCCTTCGTAATGCTAAAAACTACTTTCAACAATCAGCAGAATCAAGACCTAAATGGTGAGCCCAAATAACTTGGAAGCCGATCAGATCAGATCAATTCTTATATCTTGTACATTCCTGTGGTACAATCAGATGCCCAAAAAGACCATTTATGGAAGATGCCCAAGATGCAAGACCAAAAGCGAGCTAGAAGTCAAATCAGGAGAGCCAGGAAGAGAAAAGTTTCGATGCAATCAGTGCTACGGTACTTTTGGCATGGACGACCTTTAATCTCTTTTGCTTTATGTCAACTCCTCCGCAGGCTCAAGTCAGAACCTTGTGTACGTCAGCTGATTAGTTTTTTGTGATAAATACTTGTACACTGCATATTGCTACCATTTTCAATCAGTTTTACTTCTTTCATCTTTCTTTTGTCATAGATTGTCTGGAGAAACTTGTAGCAGACAGGGCAGACGCTTTGCAATGAATAGAATAAACAGCCGCGCCGGCAAAATAAATATGTATATGTAGGTCAAGCAAGCCCAAGCTATGCCATTCCTACTCGGATAAACTCGGTCGTTTCTATTTTATTTCTTGTCTTTTCCAATGATCTCTTTTATGTGCATTGCAATCCTGTCTGCTGCTTCAAACATCTTTGGATTAAATTCTGGCTCTTCGTCATGTTTCCACCGGCCGTATATGCGAACATGGTCATTTAGCGGGTCTATTCTTATCTCTCCTTCATTTAGCAGCACATCTTTCAGCAGAGCATCCAGTTGCGAGTCGGATTGGAGTGCATTTGCAAGGACATCCGACGTTTCCCACTTTACTTTTACCACCCTCTTTGATCCAAAATGGCCTTTTGTCACCGGAATGCACCTGCCTATAAGAAGAGACCTGTCTGGTGCAGATCCTTCTACGATATAGTGAACCTGGTAGTATTGCAGCGATCCTGGAAGTGGATTTGGATCCTGGTATCTGTCTGACAATTGCTAGAACCTCTGGATTACCTGAACCATGTCAATGTTTCTTCCAAAAACCCTGACACAACCTCTGTTTGTTATGAGCTTGTCGCTTGAAGAAAAGTTATAGCTGTAAAAAGGTCCTGATTCAATGGGAGTAGAGCCGATATCAATGGCGCGACAATCCAGTCCGTTCTCTTTCATCTTTTCCGCAAGTTTTTCGTTTGGTGCAAGTACTGTTATCACATCAGGTTCTTCAACCTCGTGCGAGCCATGAGTGCTTGAATGCGACAAATGTCCATCACTATCTGTTGCTTGCTCCCTCTGCTTCATGCCAGATTTTATAATAAGCGGTCAAATAAAGCCTGCTATTGAAGGTTACTCGTTACTATTCGCCTGACGTAACGTAAGATGCTATTGATTATGACGACTGTCCAGGTACGTGCTGTCCACCTGAAAAGGCAAGCAAATAAAGTAACCTGGGTTACCCTGAACTTGAGATAATGCTTCCATCAGCGCTATCGACATAAAAAGTCGAGTTATCTTTTTCGTTCTTTACCTGCCAAGAAAAATAGCTTCCTCCTGTCTGCGGAGCCTTTGTAGTGGTGAGAAAATTACCCACCTGGTTTGTCGTGGCATCAGCTTGGTATACTTTGCCGTCGCCCTTTAGATATACAAAACTTGCAACATAGTCTTCTTTCGTATATGCCGTATTATTCTGTTTTTGCATCACAATTGATATCGCATCGCTTGCTGACACATCTTCTGGAGGAATAATAGAGCTTTGAAAATACTGAAAAGCGAAAATGCCGACAAGCAGGGCCACCGTAAACGAAACGACTATAACCAATGCAACAACGTCTTTTTTGCGCATCCCTTCTTTTCCACCATCAAATTGCTGTAATTTGTACCTGACTACCTTCCTGCCTGCCAATCATCTTGAAATTGATATACAAAGGTCTCTGAATGGGTCCTTATTTAACGCAGACTGGTTCCTAAAGTCCACACCCTTCACAAGCGCGGGACACATAACGTCAGGGAAGATAAAGTATGAAAAGAACAGAATTGCAATGATTAAACCCCCTATGAAGATAAGGAGGCCAGGCCTGAAAAAGCTCAATTCTTCTTATGTAAATACGAAAGCCTTTCGGTATAACATCCTTTCCTTTGTAGCCATTTTTGAACAAGAGGCGCAACTGTGGAAGCAGAGGGCACCTCTACTCTGCTATCATGCTTCTTTTTGAGTAATACTTTTCTTCCGCTTCTCCTTCTCTTTTTATACCTCTTGTTCGGCCTTGGTGCAGATCATGGTAAAAATATTCAATTCCGCCTTCTCCAAACCCTTTCACTCGTTTGATCTTTCTCTTCCGAGTCAGCCAGACTATTGCATAATGAGCTTTTTCTCTGCTTCCTATAATTTCAATAATGTCCTTGAGCCTTATCTTGCCAGTCTGGCTCTTTATCAAATGGTAGACAGACTCTATTACCTCAACCGGCTGGCTTTGACGCTTCACAGAATCTTTAGTTGATTTTTTGCTAATAAATCTTGGTGGTAAAATTTAATATACAGCTTGACAAAAAAAACATCCCCTATTCTGTTTCAGTTTACCTTTATTCTACATATACTATAATATTTTAGTATAAGAATAATAGTACATTCAGTTCTAAAAACTATATAAGAGAAAAAAAGAAAATACTTGGAGAAGAAATGCCTGCTTCTCGTTTCATAGACAAGCTACCTGAAAAATCACATCTTGCGAACGAACTATTGAGCTTGGGCGTTACACCAGCAAGAATCAAAAGGATAAGAAGCATAGAAGAGATGGACAGCTTGGTCGATACAATCAAGCAAAACTATGTCAAGGAATACAGAATGGCATACTCTCAAAGTAGCAGCCAATCAGAGATAGTTGTAGCATAGCTTTTTCATAGCGTTAATAACGGCGGCAAGATCGAGCAGCAAACGGACTTGTCATCTATTCTGCAACAGAAGCTCGACAACATTGAGACAACTAAATTCTTGGATACTGTCAGTCGGATGGGATTTGCTTGACGGATCATCCGTCCGTTCATTCGTTCATTCATTGATTTCGGATTGCCAATGATAATATATCAATCAAAATCCATTAAATCCTGTTGTGGAAAGACCACCGGCAGATTCAGATATAAATCAGAATCAAAATCCAAATCCAAACTCTCGTCCAAGATCGGCGACAAAGTATCCACCTGGGCCTTACTCTATGTTGCCGACAACATTGCTTTTCAAATTCATAAATGATCCCATTAACCTACTTTCTGACTGCGTACAAAAATACGGAGATATCTGTCATTTCAAATTCGGCAGACAACATATCTATCTTCTCAACCACCCAGATCTGATTAAAGATGTCCTGGTCACTAACAATCATAAATTTGTCAAAAGTCGTGGAACTCAGATAATAAAGAAGGTGGTTGGAGAAGGTCTGCTGACAAGCGAAGGCAAGATCCATTCTATGCAGAGAAAGGCAATCCAACCTGTCTTCAATCCCGATAGAATAAAGGCCTACGTCGATATTATGGCAAACCTGGGGTTGCAGACCTCATACAGGTGGAAAGATGGATCAGAATTTGATATCCACAGGGAGATGATGCAACTTACGCTAGCCATAGTAAGTAAAACGCTATTTGGCTCGGATATTGAAGAACAAAAAGCTGGCCAGGTAGCAGACGCTGTCAGGGTGCTGGTTGAATATTTCAACAGGCTCAGGAGCCCTTTTGGTGAGCTTTTCGAAAAATTGCCTCTTCCTTCAAACCGAAGAGTACAGCGCTCCAAAAAGGTGCTTGACGATATTATTTACAAGATGATAAGCCAGCGCAGAAATGAACCTGGTATGGATGGCAGAGTGGATCTGCTTTCGATGCTTCTTGGCATAATGCAGCGACAATCAGCCTCTGGTGAAACGGAATACGAAATGGACGACCAGCAGGTTCGAGACCAAGCTATGACGCTGTTTTTGGCAGGCCATGAAACAATGGCAAATGCCCTTACTTGGACTTTCTACATGCTCTCTCAAAACCCTGCGATTGAAAGAAAACTGCTGCAGGAACTTGAAGCAGTTGTAGGAAATGTCGCCGCAGACGAGAGCATTCTGCCTTCAGTAAGCCACATTCCAAAGCTGACCTACACTGAAACGGTCTTCAGAGAATCGATGAGGCTCTATCCTCCGGCATGGGCTTTGGGAAGAAAGACGCTGCAAGACTACGAAGCAGCAGGGTATACTATCCCTGCGGGGTCTGTCGTGATAATGAGTCAGTACCTGATGCATAGGGATAGACGTTATTATGACCAGCCTGATTCGTTTGTCCCCGAGAGGTGGCTCTCTGAAGGGATCGCACGGCTGCCAAGGTTCTCATACTTTCCCTTTGGCGGAGGCCCAAGGTCATGCATAGGCGAGCCCTTTGCATGGACGGAAG
>Ga0070740_10001677_pt1 | contig 29241 bp, 16 predicted proteins | sample Coa_R2_FD_67286 | JGI IMG/M metagenome (GOLD analysis project Ga0070740, IMG submission 67286) | Surface soil microbial communities from Centralia Pennsylvania, which are recovering from an underground coalmine fire - Coalmine... | ecosystem: Environmental > Terrestrial > Soil > Unclassified ...
TAGCGGTCGTTAAATAAGCGGTATTCGCCGGTCTTTTTCGCGTAAATAATGTGGGCGTGCTCGCGAGAAACGGTGGCATTGATTTCGTCCGGCTGGCTGAAGGCCAGATCGTTGCGCCGTGAAGGCCCGTTGGAGCGATACACCTCGACCGGGCGACCGATGTTGATGCGCGCCTTGTTCAGGCTCAGCTCGGCGTGATTGGCCACGCCGCGGACGACCACCAGACGCGCGATTTTGCGCGATGCCGGCGCGGTTTCCGGCTTCACCTGCGATTCGGCCGAGACGGACAGCCACTGCTCGCCGGGCCCAGGCAACTCAGCCGTTGTTTCCACTTCCACGCGGAGATCGTCCGGATAGCGGCAATTTGCCCGGGAAAGGCCGGCCCGGATTTCCTGTTCGCAGAATTGCGCAAAGAAGGTCCCCTGGAAAAAGCCAGCCTGGCTGGCGTTGACGCCGCGCAAGCGGATGCGGATCACGTTGTATGGGAAAACAGAGCGGCCCGCGACGCGATGGCTCCTGGCTTTGACCTCATCGAGCACGGCCAGACGCATCTCCGCCAGCTCCGGGGCGCCGCTTAGCGCCGGGCCAAAGGGCGATTCGAAGATCGCGCGGCCAAGTTTCTCCATCCAGTCAGAAATCGGCATTTGCACCTTCTCCCGCGGCGGCGCCGATGATTCCCAGTTTGCGCGCCGCCTCCACCAGCTCGCGCGCAATCGGCGCGGCCGTTTGCGCGCCGTATCCGCCATGCTCCACCACCACGGCGAAGGCGATGCGTTGCGACGGAGGCGCATCGTAGGGCGCGAAGCCGGCAAACCAGGAATGCGGCGCGCCTTCAGCCACCTGCGCCGTGCCGGTCTTGCCGGCGACGCTGATGCTGAGCCCCGCCATAGCCCGGCGCGCTGTGCCGGCGACAACCACCGAGCGCATGGCGGCGCCGAGGAACGCGGCTTGCCGCGCGTCTATCACGCGCTTCGGCCCGTCCATGCGCGTGTTGCTGTCGTCAAGCACCCAGCGCCCCTGCGGCATGGCGCCGCCATTGGCGATGGCTGCGGCGACGCGAGCCATCTTGAAGGGCGTGATCAACACCGGCCCTTGGCCATAGGCCGAAAACGGCAGCATCTGCTTGAACTCGGCCGGGTCGCCGGTGGGAATCTCCAGCAGGGCGGCCGTATCCATCAGCGCCTTGGCGCCGACGCCGAAAACGCCGAGCTCGGCGAAATACGCGTTACAGGAAACGGTGAGCGCCCTCGCCATGTCTGGGGACCCATGCGCGGAATCGCCGAGGTCGTCGCGGATCGGGCGATTCCACCCCGGAATCCGCGCCCCCACGCGACCGCCGCCGAGCGGCGCGCAGCGAAAGCGCTTCTGCTTGAGGTCCGGGTCAACCCGCAGGGCCGCAATCGCGGTGACCAGCTTGAAGGTTGAGCCTGGCGGATACTGTCCGTACCGCGCGCGGTCCAGCAGTTCATCGGGATCGGCAGGACCAGACGCCGGCGGCGCTGGCGCGCTTACCAGCGCCAGCACGTCGCCGCTTTGGGCGTTCATGACCACGAGCGCGCCGCGTTGTTTTCCTGCCGCGCGCAAACGGCGGTCCAGAATCTCGGCGGCCCGCAATTGCAGTCGTATATCGATGGAGGCGCGAACCGAGCGGTCGCGGGCGCGCAACGCCGCAACGGCCGGATTGCCGGGACGGCGCCGCCGCCGAATCAGCGGCGCAAGCTCCCGGATGTCGGCAAAGCCTTGCAGCTTCGCATTCTGATCGTGCTCGATCAGCGACGCATTCGAGGCGTGGAAGTTTTCGCCGGTTCGCAAATCGCCGATCAGATGCGCCGTGACGCTTCCGAAGGGGTAATGGCGGCCGTCCATGGGAGAGCAACATGTCTCGATGGACACGCCCATCTGTTCATAGGCGCGGCGCCGTTCGAGAAGATCGTTCCAGTTGCTGGTGGCGAGCAAAATGCCGTTGCGATCGAAGATCGGGCCGCGGGTCAATTCACGAGCCAGCGAATTCAGCCGCGGATTGTGCTGCGGGCGCTTCACGCCGTCTTGCTGAATGACCAGCGCGTCGCGGGCGATCAGATCGCGGTCGGCGAAGGCCTGTATGTAAGCCGCCTTCGCCGCCAGCGCCGCCGCGCAGCAGACAAGCGCCGCCGAGAGCCAGCGGACGGGCCGCGCGAAGGGCTTGCTGACCGTGTCATCAGCCCGGCGGCGGCTCGATATGGCGGCGATGATGGCGAATATTCCGAAGTTGGCCAGCATCGCCGTATTGCCGAAACTGAGGAACGGCGACGCCACCCCAGAGAGCGGGACGACGCCGAGCGCGCCCGCTGAAATCAACAGCATCTCCAGCGCGATCAAACATGCAAAGCCCAGCGCGAGAAAAGACCCGTATTCATCCGGAGCGTTCAGCGCCGAGCGCACGGCGCGATGAACCAGGAGTATGGACAGGAGCGCGACGATGATCACGCCGGCCAGGCCCCACTCCTCGCCGATCGCGGGCAGGACCAGGTCCGTGTGAGCCGCCGGAATCAGGCTCGCGTCGCCGAGGCCCGGTCCCGACCCGAGGGCTCCGCCGGTTGAGAGCGCCCACAGCGAGTGGGCCAGCTGATCTCCGCCGCGCACGTTATTGTCCCAGGGCGAAAGCCACATCGAGATGCGATCCACAACCGTCGCAGGTCTGCCGGCTCGATAGCCCGCCGCAACGCCCGCGATGAGCGCCGCGACGCCGGCCACGGCCATCCCCGCGCGTCCGCGCGCGACGCCGAACAGGGCGAGAAACAGAAAGCCGGTCACCAGCGCCGGTCCGAGATCCTTCAGCAGGAAAAACAGCGCAAGCGCGCACGCGACCGCGCACATTACGGGCAGAGCGTGCGCGGCCCGCGGCAGATCCAACCGCTCGAGGCAGCGCGGAAGCAACCGACGCTCCCGCGCCTCGCGAAGCCATTCCCAGCGGCGCGCGAAATATCCCGCCATGAACATCACGAGCAGGATCTTGATGATTTCGACCGGCTGGAAGGGGCCCAGATTCACTTTCGAATCACTGCCGGTGGGCCCGGCGCCGAAGCGCAACAGGAGGGCAAACAACGCCAGCGCCGCAAGCAGCGGCGTGTAGACCAGCCGCTCGTATCGGCGGTGGTCGAAAACGCGCAGCAGCGGCAGCAGCAGCAGACTGCAACCCAGCGCGACGCCCCAGGCGAACTTGCTGAACTCCAACGTGTCCCGCAGCGGATCCCGCAGGCTCAGGGCGAGCATCAGGCCGATGCCCGTCAGCAGGTGGATCGCCGGGAGTATGGCGCCGTCGCCGCGGAACCGGCGCCAGCGCCACGCGATGTGGACTATGTAGAAGGCCGCGAAATACAGCGCGACAGAGGCCGCGAAGGCGCGCAGGAACTGGCGCGGGGTGCGCACAATGAAGAGCGGCTTCAAACGCGCAAGGGGAAGGCGGGGGCGCACCCGGGCCAGCGCTCCGACATTTGGCAGCGGGCGGGCGCGACAGACATAGTCCAGGATGCGATCCGCCGCCAAAGCCCGCTCCAGCGGATCCGCAATCGCTTCCAGAAACGGCGCCGCCTGCCGGGCGCTGCTGAGCGCGTTCAAATTCAACACCGCCCCGCGGTCGATGGCAGCCTGCTCGTCGGGAAGCTTCTGGGTCTTGCCCGACAGGGTGAGAAGCAGCCCGACGGCAATGAAGGCCGAAGCCGCCGCCAGCCATCGCAACTCGGACCGCCGCTCTCCAGGAACGTCCGGTTTTGTCGCGCCGAGCCGGATTGCAACTGCCGGCTCCCAACTTCTGGTTACCGCCATCGCCGGGTTCTCGTGACTTTCCGTTTGGCCGCGACCAGGCGCGCCCGCTCGCTCTGCGCCTCGATCTGCTGCGCAGAGGCGGCGTCCTGCTCCAGACGATCCAGGTGATCGTCGACGTCTGAGTAGCCTGCGATCGGCTCATACAGGCTGCGCGCACGCTCGATATCGCGGTCAAGCTGCGCCCTGTATTTGCGCCGCTCGGCGACGGTCTTGGCCTTCTGGAACTTCCGCAGCCACTGCTCGGCGCGAAGCAGATAGCCATCGGCTTGCTGCTCGAATTCACGCGGGCCTAAACTGTATCCCAAACGTTCAGCCGTATGAAATTCGGCCGCTGCTTTTCCGGAATTCTGCTGGCTGTAGATATAGATCCGCGCAAGGCCGAGGTGCGGATCCGGCCATAAGGGCAGAACCTCGGCCGCGCTTTGAAAGCTGGCCAGCGCGGCCGGCGAAGCCGGATTCGCGCCTAACTGCAAATAGCCCTCGCACAGGGCCATCTTGCCGCGGAGCTCGGCCGCGCCGGGATCGAGCTCGAGCGCATGGGCGAGGGCCAGCTTCGCCTTGAGCCAGTCGTAGTTCTGAAAGCCGGGTTCGGAGCTGTTGCGATATCGGGCGATCACATCGTCCGCGGCGGCGACCAGCCTGGTTGTGAGCGATTCGCGCAGGCGCGCCGCGGGCGAAAACCGGCCCAGCCATGCATAGTCTCTGCTGAGCGCGCGATAAATGCGCCAGTCCGATTCGATCGCGGAGCTGGACTGATAGGAATGCTTAGCGCGCAGGGGCGCGCTGTCATGCCAGAACCGGTAGGCGTGCGAAGCCGGCACGAAGCACAACACGCCCACGACCAGGCCGGCCACGAGCGACCACATCAACACGTTGCACTCGGCGATGAAGCGCGCAAAGCGGGCGCGGGCCGCGGGCCGCGTCGCCACGGCGGCAATCTTCGACTTCTGCACGGTGGCGTTCGCATCCCATGCGGGCGCGCTCTCCGTCTCCGCGCTCGTCCGCCGGCCGTCGAGAAATGCGCGCAGGTCCTTCTCGAAAGCGGCCGCTGAGCCATATCGCCGGTCCGCCTCGGCGGCCAGCGCCTTCCAGATGATCGCCTTCAACGCGAGGGGCGCATCCTCCGGCAGCGCACGCGGCGGCCGGCGCGACTGGATCAGATTCTCGAGCTTGCGCGTGGTCTGCGCCTGATAAGGCGGGAGCCCGGCGATCATCTCGTACAGGCAAACTCCCGTCGCCCACAGATCCGCCCGCGGATCCACCTGCGCGTTCTTCAGACGCTCCGGCGAGCAGTACGCCGGACTGCCCAAGTTGTGCTGCGTCAGATTCCGCGTCGCCGTGATCGCCTTCGCGATTCCGAAATCCAGAAGCCACACTTCGCCGTCAGGGCCAATCTGGATATTCGACGGCTTGATGTCGCCGTGCACGACGGCGCGTTTTTGCCCGTCGATGTCGACTTGAAAAGCGTGCAAGGAGGCGAGCTGGCTGCAAATTTGGGCCGCATAGCGCGCCGCCATGCGCGGGTCGAGTCTGTGCACGCTGCGCAGCAGCTCGGCCAGGCTCCGGCCTTCCACGTACTGCATGACGACATAGAAGCAGCCGTCCTTCTCGCCAAAGTCGTAGATCTCGAGGATGCGGGGGTCCACGGCGTGCAGCTGCTGTTGAATAGAGGCGCCGCGGCGCTCGGCGTCCACCACGACCTGCGTGTAGGAGTCGCGGCATTGCTCGACGATCTTCAGCACAACGCGCCGGTTCTGCTCCGGATCGAGCGCCAGATACACATCCGTCATACTCCGGCCGAGCTTTCGAATGATCTCGTATTTGCCGAAGCGCGTAAAATGCGGCGCGGGCGACAACCTGGTCCTCCAACTACGAATTCACACCCGATCGAAGACGGCCGCCGGACGGGACGCGTCCGGGGCCGCGCGCTGCGGCAGTTTCTTTTCGATAAACGCCCACAGCAGCATTCCCACAATCATCCCGATGACCACCCAGACGGCGCGCAGCGTCGCTCGCCTCCAGGCGCTGCGGCGCCGGCGCATCCGCGTGATGGCGTGACGGCTTCGCGCCGCCGCCATGGACGGCGACTTGGCGCCGATGAATTCCGGCCCGGGCACGAAGATGACGGACACGTTGTCGTTGCCGCCGCGCTGGTTGGCCGCCTCAACCAGCCACTGCGCTATCGCTGCCGGATCGCCGTCATAGCGCTCCACGATGTCTACAATCTCCGATGAAGTCAACGCATCGCTTAAACCGTCGCTGCACAGCAGCAGCGCCGCTCCGGCATGGAACGGAAAAGACCTGACCTCGATGAAATCCCGGTCGTCGGGGCTGCGCAGACGCGACCCCACGTCGCGAAACACCTGGTTGCGATGTGGATGAGCCATGGCTTCCGCCTCTGTCAACTCGCCCTGGTCCTCGCGCTCGCCAACCGGGGAGTGATCGGAGGTGAGTTTCCTGGCGGCGCCGTTCCAGAGCAGGTACAGGCGGGAATCGCCGACGTGACCGACGGTAACGACATCGTCGTGCGCCACGGCCAGCGTCAGCACGCAGGCCATGCCGCTTGACTCCGGATTCGCTTGTGCAAGCCGATAAATGGCGTTATTGGCGAGGGCGATCGCGCGACGCACCTGCTGCTCCACGCCGGCTTCTGCGCCCGCCAGCTCGCGAGCGATCACGTCCACGGCGGTTTGCGCGGCGGTCTCGCCCGCTGCGTGGCCGCCCAAGCCGTCGACGACGAGGAACACCCCGGCGGCGTCGTCAGCATAGATGCGATCCTCATTGTTGGCGCGATGCAGTCCGGGATGCGTCGCGACGCCGGAGCGCAAAGACGTCAGGGTCTTCATGACGGCCGCTTCCCACCCATGTTCACGGCCACAAAGACCGCTACGAAGGCCAGAAATGCAATCACAAAAATGGTATAGGCGCTGCCCGGCGGCGTCATTTCCGCACCTGGAACAACAGGGTCAGCACTTCGGCGACGTTGATTTCAGCCCGCTCCGGCACGGGCTGCTCCTGGTCGCGCTTCAGACGCTTGCCGTCCAGCCAGGTGCCGTTCGTGCTTTTATCGGTGATGTAGAACTGCCCTGTCGCGGCATCGCGCCGCAGGATCAGGTGCTCGCGCGAAACTTCGTCGTTCGCATACAGGGCCAGATCCATGGGCTCCTCCCCGCCCCGGCCAATTCGCACCTGGTTCTGCATGATCAGGAAAAGCTGGGGGCCGCTGTCGTCTTCATACCGCAGCTCGGCGAAGGCGCGTTCGGCGGGCGTGCGGGTCTCGGCATGCGCGGCGGCGAACCCCGCAGCCGTAACCGAGGGCGGCCGGTTCATCAGCGTGGTCTTGGCGCCCTGGAATCCCGGCGGCGCGGCTTCGCTCAGCTCGGAATGAATTTCGATATCGCCCGCCGGCACGGCGTCCTCGGTGTCGGCAAAAAACTGAATCACCCAGTCGCGCGCGGCGATACGATACTCCTTTGCGCGGCGCCGCTTTATCCCAAAGATCTTCGGCGACCGGTTCAGCTCGGCGACGCGCGCCGCCAGGGCGCGCTTGGCGTCCTCCGAGATCAGATCAAATACGCCGCAAAGCCGCGCGTGATCCTCCGGGTGCAAATAAACATTGAAAACGCAAGGCAGCAGAACGCTGTACGCCATTTCGAAGGCGCCCAGCTCCATGTTGCGAAGCAGTTCGCTGGTGATGATGCGCCCGCTCAGCCGCTGACCGCCAAGGGTCTGCCCGGTTTGCCCCACTTCCGAGAGTCCTCCATCCGACTGACGTACCGCAACGCGGACGGTTCCAGTCTGCCCGGCACATGTAGGAAATGTAATGCCGGGCTGCGGCGCGGGATTTGATTATAGCGTACCGGCCTGCGTCTGGCGCTGCCGGCTCAGGTTCTGGCCACGCCCGCCGGCTCCATTCCGAACCGCCGGAGCAACAGAAACTCCGACAGATTTTCGGTCGTGAGCAGGCCCACCAGCTTGCCGTCATCCATTACCAGCGCGCACGAGCCCGCCTGCGCCATGGCCGGCAGCGCCTCCGCAAGATCCATGTCCGGCGACAGCGTTGCGAACTCCCGGTTCATCGCGCCCGAGACGTAGGCATCCGGCCCTTCCGATGCGAGCGCCCGCAACAGCCCATTCCGCGCAAGCAGGCCCATCACGCGATCGCCATAGACGACTGGAAAATCCTGCTGGGATGTGGCGAGCAGCAGGTTGGCGGCGTCCCGGATTGTGCTGCCGTGCGGAAGCGTGCGAAAGTCCGTGACCATCGCCGCGCGCACGGGGATGCCGTGGGTCAGCACCCGGCCCAGCGCCGCCGCGCCCTCCTGCGCGGCGCCGAGATATACAAAAAACGCGATGAACACCAGCATGAACTGCGCGCTCAACAGCCCGAACAGCCCCATCACGATAGCCAACTTCCGCCCGGCGGCGGCGGCGATGCGCGTCGCCTCGTCCTCCGGCTTGCGCCGCGCGATCAGGGCCCGCAGCACTCGTCCGCCGTCCATCGGAAATGCGGGAAGCAGGTTGAATCCGGCCAGCAGCAGGTTTCCGAACGCGATCCGCTGCATCAGATTCGCGTCGCTCGGCTCGAGCAGCTCGCTGAACGACATTACCATTTCGCGCCGGTAATAAACCAGGCCCAGCAGCGCCGCCGCGATGACGAGGTTCACAAACGGACCTGCCAGCGCGATCCACAACTCCTGGTTGGGCTTTGGATTTTTCTCCAGGCGCGCCACGCCGCCGATCGGGAACATGACGATCTCGATGGTTCGAATCCCGTATTGGCGGCCGACCCATGCATGCCCCAGCTCATGCAGAATTACGGAGGCGAACAACCCCAAGATGTACATCACGTACATCACGCCGGACTGCTTCTGCCCCAGTCCCAGCACAATGACGAACACCAGCAGCAGAACAAAAGTGAAATGGAACCGAACGGGTACGCCGAATAAACGAACCGCGCCCATCGCGCCGGCAATGGGCGGAGGGGAATTTCCTGCTCGAGGCGGACCCAAAGCGTACCTCACCACCCACTATAAAGCAAGCGCCGCCTCACCACCCCACCGGCTTGCCCGCATTCTGCTCATCCAGCCACTTCTTCAGCGGCGCAAAGTAGTCGAGAATGGCCGAGGCGTCCATGCGCCGCTCTCCAGTGAGCGCCTGGAGCGCAACCGGCCAGGGCTGGCTTGCGCCCATCTGGAGCATGCCGTTCAGTTTGAGCCCAGCCTCCTTGTTGTCATAGATAGAGCACCGATGCAGCGGCTCAGCGCACCCGCTGATCTTAGCCAGCGCGCGGTGAAACTGGAACTGAAGAATGTCGGCGATGAAATACCGTGAATACGGCACATTCGCGGCCACATGATATTTCGCGGCGGGATCGAAATCCTGTTCGCTGCGCGACACCGGCGCCGCCACGCCCTGGTATTTCCGTCTCAAGTCCCACCACGCCTGGTTGTACCTGTCCGGCGGAATCTCGCCGGAGAACACTTTCCAGCGCCACTGATCGATCAGCAGCCCGAAGGGCAAAAACGCCACTTTTTCGAGCGCCCGCCGCAGCAGGATGCCGATGTCCTTCGATGCGTCCGGCGGCGAGCTCAGCAGCCCGATTTTCACCAGGTAGTCCGGCGTCACCGATAGCGCAATCGTATCGCCGATGGCCTCGTGAAAGCCGTCATTCGCGCTGTCGCGGAAAAGAAAGGGCTGGACGCTGTACGCCCGCTGGTAGAAATTGTGGCCAAGTTCGTGGTGAATGGTGGTGAAATCCTCGGCGGTGATGTCAATGCACATTTTGATCCGGAGATCGTTTTGGGTGTCCACGTCCCAAGCGCTGGCGTGACACACCACTTCCCGATCGCGCGGCTTTACGAACAGCGAGCGCTCCCAAAAGGTGGCCGGCAGCGGCTGGAATCCGAGCGACGTGAAGAAACGCTCCCCGTAGCGCACCATGTCTTTCGGCGCGGTGTTGCGAGACTTCAAAATGGCCGTCAAATCATAACCGGGATCGGCGTTGGCCGGCGCGACGAGAGGATAAATGTTCTCCCACTCCTGCGCCCACATATTGCCCAGCAAATCTGCGGGAATGGGACCATCTGCCGGCACCAGGTCTCCATATTTGTCCCGGAGCTTGCTGCGCACGTAGGCGTGCAGGGAGAGATACAGCGGCCGCACCTGGCCCCACAAGCGGTCCAGCTCCTCGGCGAACGCGTCGGGCGGCATATCATACTTCGATCGCCACATCGCGCCTGTGTCGGCAAACCCCAGCTCCCTGGCGCCTTTGTTCGCCAGCTCTACGAAGCGAGTGTACTCCTGCTTCATCGAACGGCCGATTGCGTGCCACCCCGTCCAAGCCTCTCGAAGCTCCTTGGGATCGCGGCTGTTGGCCATCACTCTGGTAAGCTCCTCCAGATCCATGCACGGCCTTCCCGGCGGACAATACTTGCCCTTGCCGTACTGTCCTTCCATGGCGGAGGCGATCCGCGTGAGTTCGGCGCTTTCCGCCGGGTTCGACGGAGTGGCCAGCGTCAGCGAGTTGCGCAGCAGCTTCAGTTTGCGCTCTAATTGCGGCGCCAGCGCAAAGCGGCTGTATTCTGTGGATTCTTTGGCGAACTTCACCGTGGCGTTGATCAGCCGCTCATCCAGCTTGGCCGCCAGAGTCTCGGTGTCGTCGGTGATATAGGTCGACTTGATCCAGTCCCCGCGGCTCGCATCGACGGTCAGCGTCAGCAGCTCGGCTTCCACCTTATCGAGGAATGCTTTCGCCTCTTCGGCCGGGCTCTTCCGCGCCGCAATCAACGTCGCCGCGCCCGCGACAAGAACCAGCGGCATCAGTATGGCGCCGCCTTGCTTGCTTCCCATGTCCCTATAATAAGAAGTCCGCGATAGTCCCCTTGGGCCGGTTGGCGGAAATATCCCGCATGAACGCGATCTGTCTGTTGAGCGGCGGTCTGGATTCCGCCGCCTGCCTGGCGGTGGCGCGCCGCGACGGCTACCGCTGCTACGCCCTCAGCTTCGATTACGGCCAGCGCCACCGCATCGAGCTCCAGGCCGCGGCTCGAGTCGCCGCCAGTCTCGGCGCGGCCGAACATCGCATCATGCGCATCGATCTCCGAACATTTGGAGGATCCGCCCTCACGGATGACATCGCGGTGCCCAAGAACCGCTCGGGACAAGAGATGGCCGCGAGCATCCCCATCACCTATGTCCCCGCTCGCAACACCATTTTCCTCGCTTTCGCGCTCGCCTGGGCCGAAATTTCCGACGCCGCGGACATCTTCATTGGCGTGAACGCGATTGACTATTCCGGGTATCCCGATTGCCGTCCGGAATTCATCCAGGCGTTCGAAGCCATGGCCAACCTCGCCACCAAGGCCGGCGTCGAGGGGCGGTCCCGCTATCACATTCATACGCCGCTGATCCAGATGTCCAAGGCCGACATCGTCCGGCTCGCGCGCGATCTGGGCGTTGACTTCGCTCTCACCCATAGTTGCTACGATCCGGATGAGGCCGGCCGGCCCTGCGGTTTGTGCGATTCCTGCCTGCTTCGCAAACGCGGCTTCGCGGAGGCCGGCATCGCGGATCCGCTCGATTACCGGTCATGAAAATCGCCGAAATCTTCTATTCGGTGCAGGGCGAGGGAGCGCTGGTCGGGGTGCCTTCGGTCTTCGTGCGCGTGAGCGGCTGCAACCTGCGATGCGCATGGTGCGACACGCCGTACACATCGTGGTCCCCCGAAGGCGACCCCATGGAAACGGATGAGATCGCGACCCGGGTTTCTGGATATCCGGCGCGGCACGTGGTGGTCACCGGCGGCGAGCCCATGCTGTTCAGCGAAACGGTCGACCTCACGCTCCGGCTTCGCGCGCTGGGCCTGCACATCACGATCGAAACGGCCGGCACGGCGTATCAGCCCGTGGCCTGCGATTTGATGAGCATCAGTCCGAAGCTGGCCAACTCGACGCCGCTCGAGCAGGACGGCGGCCGCTGGGCCGCGCAGCACGATCGCCTGCGATATCAGCCCGCCGTGTTGCGGCGCCTCGCGGCCGACTACGAATATCAACTCAAGTTTGTGATCGCGGCGCCGGAAGACCTGCCCGAAGTGAAGCAGATCATTTCAGAGACCGGATGCGATCCCGCGCGCGTGGTCCTCATGCCCGAAGGCGTGGATCCTGCCGCGCTCGCCAACCGGTCGCGCTGGCTGGTTGAAATCTGCAAGCGCGAAGGCTACCGGTTCAGTCCGCGCCTCCACATCGACCTGTGGGGCGCGGAGAGAGGCCGCTGAACGCCGCGCCGGTCCTCAACGCTCCCGCACCAGCCTCTGGCCGACAAACCGGAAAACATGATCGAACCCCTCATGAGCGTCTCCCACCGGCCGCTCCATGCCGGCGTGTGTGAACGCCACGCGAACCGACGGATCATGAAAGTGCAGTTTGGCGATAAAGTACGCGTCCCAGTCCGTTCCGAAGGGACTGTCCAGAAACAAGAGGCGCTGGCCCGCCTTTACCGGCGGATTCAGACGCCGCAGCTCCTGTATGCACATCCACGTATTCTCCTGCGCGTGCAGGGCGAATGGCAGAAGGCGTTGCGCCTTCCCGTGGTGCGTCATCCCGAGCGCGAACGCGCACGCCAGCACGGCGACCGCCGTGGCCTGCGCGCGCTCCACCGGAGCAGCCCGCGCCGCGTCCAGTACGGCCGCCCACAGCGCCCCCACATAGGTCGAAAAGCCGAACAGCGGAATATACAGCGCAAACCCTTCACGCACGTTCACAAAATTCAGCGGCAAAAAACTGAATAGCGCAAACAGCGCCGCGAATTTCATGGCCCTCGATCGCAGCGCATAGGCGATCACGAACAGCGCCGCCCAGAACAGAATCGTCCTCACTGTGTTGAAGCCGCGATGGGAATAAAACAGCAGGTTCAAATACGCCTGCGAGGTCTCAAAATACCGATGCGCCGTAAAGGACGGCCGGTACGCTTCAAATTGCGCCAGGCTGTTGCTGCCGCGCAACTTGCCCGCCGCATAGAGCAGCGACATCGCGCCCGCGATTGCCGCCGGGACCAGCGTCCGGACGCGCAGCCCCGGCGCGTCCCGATGCCACCACTCGTACGCCGCCAGCCAAAGCGGCAGCATGACCGCCATTTCCTTCGAGTTCAGGGCGCACACAAAGAGAAGCAGCAGGATCGCGACTTCATGCGGCGCGAGCAGCCGCCCCTTTTGCCGTATGCGCAAGTAGTACAGCAGCGCCGAGATCTCGAACGTGAAACACAGAATCTCATAGATGATCGAGTTGCTGACGTACATGCCGAGAGCGTTTCCGTGAAAACAGCCGATCAGCGCGGCGAGAACAGCCGCGCCGCGATCCCCGATCAGGCGCCGCGCCAGCGCGTAGGACAGCCATATGTTCAACAGCAGCAGCAAGAAGCACACAATCCGATTCGGCGCTGGATTCAGCCCCGCTATCGCGTACAGCGGGAGATAGAACACTCCGCCCATCGGCCGGTAATAGGTGCTCGCAAACAGAAGGTTGGCTCTAATCAGCGCGGCGACGCCATGGCTCCAGTAGTAGTAAAGATTCTGCATGTCGTCCGGCGCCCAGTGCGACCAGAGCCCCATGCCCGCCAGCGCGAAGAAATAAACGACAATCAGCGCCGGCGCGAGCCAGCGGAAATCTGAGATGCGGAGCAATCTTCAGCTTACCTTGCCAGCCGGCGCCATTCGCCTGCGAAGCCGCAATCACCTCTTGCGGAACTTCTCCTCGAGCATCGCCAGTTTTTCGTGCATCGTCGGCTGCGGCTTCTTAACCGTCGGTGGGTCCTGCTTCGCGCGCGGCGCCGGCGGCTGCAGTTGCTTGATCGAGAGGGCGATCCGCTTGGCTTTCGGATCCGCCGAGAGCACCTTCACCTTCACAATCTCGCCGACCTTCACTGCTTCGCCCGGATCTTTGATGTAACGGTTGGAGAGCTCGCTGATGTGCACCAAGCCGTCCTGATGAACGCCGATGTCCACGAAGGCGCCGAATTTGGTGACATTGGTCACTACGCCCTCCAGCACCATGCCCGGCTGGAGATCCGCGATTTCCTTGACATCCTCGCGAAACCTGGCCACGGTGAACTGCTTGCGCGGATCCCGCCCCGGCCTGCGCAACTCCTCCCGGATGTCGGTCAGCGTGTAGACCCCCACCGTCTCCGTCTGAAACCGCTCAAGATCGATTTTGTCGGCAAGTTCGGGCCGCGCGATAAGGTCCGCGACGGATACGCCCAGCGACTCGGCCATCTTCTCCACCACGCCGTACGATTCCGGGTGCACCGCCGTCATATCCAGCGCATTGTCGCCTCCGCGAATGCGTAGGAACCCCGCAGCCTGCTCAAAGGTTTTCGGACCAAATCCGGCCACCGCCCGCAGTTCCATCCGGGAGCGAAACCGTCCGTGCTCGTTGCGATACTCCACCACCTTTTGGGCGGTGCGCTCATTGATTCCGGCCACATAGCGCAGCAGCGCCCAGGACGCCGTATTCAGATCCACTCCGACGCGGTTTACGCAGGACCGGACGACGCTCTCGAGACTGCCCCTGAGCTTCTTCTGATCCACGTCGTGCTGATACTGGCCGACTCCGATCGATTTCGGATCGATCTTCACCAGCTCCGCCAGCGGGTCCTGCAAGCGCCGCGCAATGGAAATGGCCCCTCGCACGGTCACGTCCAGATCCGGGAACTCCTGCCGGGCGATCTCCGACGCCGAGTACACCGACGCCCCGGATTCGTTCACGACAACGCTGAACACGTTGCGCAGGTTGGCCTGGCGCAGAAAATCTTCCACCAGAGCGAGAGTCTCGCGGGAAGCCGTCCCGTTGCCGATCGCGATGGCGCGCACATTGTGCTTGTGGATAAGTCCCGCCAGCGTACGCACCGCGCCGGCCAGATCGTTCCTGGGCTCGAACGGGTACATGACGGCATGCTCCAGAAACTTGCCCGTATCATCAACGACGGCGATCTTGCAGCCGCTCCGGACGCCGGGGTCAATCGCCAGCACGCTGATCATACCGGCCGGCGGCTGAAGCAGCAGGTTCTCCAGATTCTCGCGAAAGACCCGGATCGCCTCGTCGTCGGAACGGTTCTTCAGCTCCAGCCGCACTTCCGTCTGAATGGAGGGATTGATCAGCCGGTCATAGGCGTCCTCAATGGCCTGCTCGAGATGCGGAACCCAGTCGCCGGGCGCGCGTAGGACGGCGCGCTTGAGGAATTCCAGCGGTCTTTCACGCTCCAGCTCGATTTCGAACGTCAAAAAGCCTTCGCGCGCCCCGCGGCGGATCGCCAGCATCCGGTGCGACGGGATTTTCGTCGCCGGCTCGCGATAGTCGGCATAGGCCTTGTACTTCCCTTCGGCGTCATCCACGCCTTCCATCGCGCGGCTGACGACGATGCCGTGATCCATCATCATCTGGCGGATCACTTTGCGGAACTCCGCATTCTCGCTGATCGTTTCAGCGACAATGTACCGCGCGCCCTGAAGAGCGTCCTCTGGCGTTTCCACGCCTTGGGCCGGATTCACAAAACGGGCCGCCATTTGCGCCAGCGGGAGTCCGGCCGGATTTTGCTCCCACAGATAACTGGCCAGCGGCTCCAGCCCCTGCTCCCTGGCCAGGGAGGCCTTCGTCCGCCGCTTGGGCTTGTACGGCAGATACAGGTCTTCGAGCTCGTTCTTTTCGAGGGCCGCTTCGATCTTCGCCTTCAGCTCCGGCGTGAGCTTCCCCTGCTCGTCAATGGAGCGTAAAATGGTCTCCCGCCGCTCCTCTAATTCACGAAAATATTCAACCTTTTCCTGTATGCTCTGTATCTGGACCTCGTCCAAATTGCCTGTCGCTTCCTTGCGGTATCGCGCGATAAATGGCACGGTCCCGCCCTCGTCGAGGAGCGATATCGCGGCAACCAGGGATTTCAGTGAGACATTTAACTGTTGGGAAATATGTGAGAGAACGGCGGTATTCAAACTGCGTAATTCGGACATTCATAGAACATCATAGGCAGCCGGCGCGCGTCCCGCAGACAGGAGCCGCCCGGCTCTCAAATCGCTGCGCCGGATCCGGAAAGCAACCGGGAGCGCGAGAGCGCGGCCCGGCCTGCGCCGGCTCAAGCGCTGCAACCGCGATCAGCGCTCGGCCTCCAGCGCCCGCAGAGCTTTGCGCGCGGTTTCGCTGCCGGGTTTGCGTTCGAGCCATTGCTCGATGACCCGCCGCGCCTGATCGCGCTCGCCGCGATTCACATAAATGCGGCCGAGGTTCAGGTACAGCAGGTCCTCATCCGGCGCCACCTGAATGCCGTAGCGAAAGGCGGCGATGGCGCTGTTGGCGTCTCCTCGGGTCGTGTACAGCACGCCAAGATTATTGATGGCGGAGGCGTAATCCCGCCGGATCTCAATAGCGCGTTCAAAGGCGCGCTTGGCTTCGTCCAGGCGGTTCTGGTTGGCAAGCGCCAGGCCGAGGCCGTTCGCGGCTTCGGCCGATTCCGGGTCGGCTTCGAGCGCGCGCGCGAAGAATTTCTCTGCGCTCGAATGGTCGCCGAGTTCGGCGTAGGCTTGCGCGAGGTTCAACAGCGCGTACGGCAAATCGGACTTGATGTCCAGCGCCTTCCGGTAGCGCTCGATGGCCGCCTTCGGATTGCCCTCGGCCATCTCAACGCCGCCCAGCTCGTTCCAGGCTTCTGCGCTCGCCGGATCGATGGCCAGCGCCTGTTCCAGCACGCGCCGGGCCTGACGCGTGCGCTGGGCTTCGAGATGAATCTGCGCAACCAGCACCATGATCCGGACGTTCCGCGGCGTACGCTCCAGCTCGGCCTCGAGATACGGAAGCGCCTGCTCGGCGTACCCGGACCACAACAGCGCCGCCCCGATTTTGAACAGATTCCGCCGCGGCTCGACAAGATAGCGGCCTGCAAACGGCAGCGGCCGGGCCGGCGTGGCAAGGTCCTGCGCGACTTGGGCTGCGCCAGGCTGCTGCGCATAGATTTTTCGCGCACGGCCTCTTTCATCCACAAGCAAATACAGCGGCAGCTCGAGATCGGCCCGATGCTCAAACAAATAACGGCGAAACAGCGAATACGCCGCAAGCGTATCGCCTGATTCCCGGACGCCGATGGTTGCCAGCCCCGGGCCCTTCCGCTGGTCGGGCAACGGGATCGGCTCCAGGAGCCATGTCGATTCGAGGGCGGGACGGTTGTCCGCCGACACCGGCGGAATGCGCTCCGGAAACCTGAACCGCGGCCGAAGCGGGACTTTGCTCAGCTCTGCGCTGCCTTCGACCACCGTATACTCGAAGCCCGATTCAAGCGGTCCCAGCGTTTGTTCCAGACCGGAAGGCCACGTGATTTTGACGGTTTGCGCGACCGTGCGGCCTCCGAGACCGAAATGCAGTTTCTTGGTGTGCTGCGACAAGTATCCGGCGCCGGCCGACAACCACTTCACCTGGCCGTCCACATTGACGCGCGCGCCAATCGCGTCCCGGTTCGATTTCGTTCCGCGCAGCCGGAACACCATCCGGCGTCGCGCGCCCGCGCACTGGTTCGCAAATACGCGGACCTGCGGCCCCAGGCGGCTCTTCACGACAAGATCGAGAGCGCCGTCGCCCGTCAGATCGGTGACCGCAAATGCGCGGCTGTCGTCGGCGCAATCCAGCCCGCTGACGCCAGACCAGTCGCGATAACGCCCATCGCGGCGGACGAAGAATACGTTCGGCTCGCGGCCGTTCCAACTGTAGCCTTCGCGTATGAATTGGTTGATCGCATTCCAGCCGCTCTCGTACGCGGCCGCCGGCCGGGCGTCGATCGGCGATTTTGCCACCACCTGCCGCCAGAAAAAACTGTTCATGTCCGGCTCTCTGCCGTGGGTCATCATGCCGCACGTGACGAAGATCTCGGGCGTCCCGTCGCAGTCGAAATCGTGCCCATCCGACGACCATGCCCAGCGGCCAGCCTCGACGCGCTCGGCCGCGCCCGTCTCCGTGAATGACCCGTCGCCCCGATTGCGATAGAGAGAATTCCCCTTTGCGTGCCTCCGGTACGCCTCGCGCAGCTCTGCGGAGGTCCTGGATTTGAATGCCGGCGAGCGCGTAACCCGCTGACCTGCGTCGCTCCACATGTTGGACACATACAGATCCGGCCGGCCGTCGCCGTCGTAATCAAACCAGGCGGCGCTCATCCCCGGACCGATGTCCTCCACGCCGGCCTCAGCCGCAATATCCCGGAACTTCCCGTTCTCGTTCTTGTACAAATTGTTGCGACCGAAATCATTGGCGACATACAGCTCCGGCCAGCCGTCGCCGTCGTAGTCGCACCAGGCCGGCGCGAAACTGAACCGGTCGTTATTGTGGTTGAGCCCGACTTCGGCGGTGACGTCAGTGAACGCTCCGTTCCCGTCTGCGTCCAGGCCGTTGTGGAAGAGAAAATTGGGCGGCCCGTTCCGCGCATCGTGATACGGAACCGGATAGCGATATTGCGCTTCGGACTGGAAGAACAGGTAGCAGCACAGGTACAGATCCAGCTTGCCGTCGCGATCATAATCGGCCGCGGCCATGCCCGTGAAGCCGCCCTGCGGAGGCGTCCTGAACTGGAACGCATCGCCTTTCAGACGAAACACGCCGTCCCCGTTGTTCAGAAACAGCGCCGGACCGTTCGCTCGCAGCAACACCAGATCCTGGCGGCCGATATTGCGTACATCCAGGAACAGCGCGCACGAACTGTCGTCGAGAATGTCGACGCCCGCCTTGGCGCTGATGTCAACGAACCGCCCGCCAGCGTTTTTGTAGAGCCGGTTTGGCAGTCCGCCGGGCTGGCAAATATAGAGCTCATCGACGCCATCATTGTCGATGTCGCCGGCGGCAATGCCATTGCTGCCGTAAATGTCAATGCCGGCGGCTGGATCAATCCGCGCAACCCAGTACGGTATGCCGCGCGAGAGCTGCTCCTCAAACGAGCGGACGCCGTCAAACACAGCGCCTGTCACATCGCGGAACAGCAGCTTGGAAGACCGAGCAACATCCTCCTCGACCGTAGTGACGCTCGCCACCCGCTCCCCACGCAGCTCCACCTTCCACAGGCCGGTCCTGTACTCGGCCGGCGACTTGATCTCGAAGCGAACCAGGTTGCCGCCCAGCGCGTAGAAGCGAGCCTCGCCGCGTCCGCCGTTCGCCTTCCACCACTCCCGGACCCGCGCCGTAAGCTCCAGCGCGGCCTTTTCCTCCGCAAACTCGTCGCGCCCCGGTTCGATCAGCGGTATGTACGGCTCGTAAGGCGGAGGCCGGCGGTAATGGACCGTCGCCGGCTCTGAGAGCGCCGCCTTGCCGGCCATCAGCAATCCCGCAGCGGAGGCGAAAAACTCGCGCCGCCTCACAACCACAACCCTGCCTGCCGCCACACTTCGTTCATCTGTGCTTCTTGAGCGCTTCGAAGGCGCGGTACTCCTTCTCAGCAAGATCCGACTTACCCTGCTTTCGATATATGCGGGCGAGCCGGTAATGCGCCTTCGCGAAATCCGGCCGCAGCCTTGCGGCCAGCTCGAATTCGCGCAGGGCGCCAGCTTCCTGCTGCTCGTCTTCGTACAACAGCCCCAGCTCATAGTGAGCCTCGGCGAAGTTCGGATCGAGTTTCACGGCTCTCTTCAGCAAAGCCTCCGCCTGCGACATATCGCGATCCCCCGGAGATGCAACGTTTCGCCGGCGCAGGCTCAACGCGTAGTAGAAGGCGGCCGCGGCATTGTCCGGGTGCAGATCCGCAAACCGCGCCAGTCTGGCGCTCACTTCGGCCGACAGTTCAGGCGCGACATCGTACATCTTGCCGAGAAACTCGATCGCCCGGGCATCCTTTGGATCCAGATCGACGGCCTGGCACAGCGATTCAACGGCGTCGCTGTACTGTCCCAGCGAGTAATACGCAATACCCAGCCCTACCCGCAGCTTCGCCGATTGCGGATAACGGCTGGCGCCGAACTGGAACAGCTTGAGCGCCGGCTGGAAGCCTTGATGCCGCAGCAGGCAACTGCCCAGATCAAACAGGTTCTTTTCCGACGGGTCCATACGCGCGGCGGTCTGGTATTGAGCCGCCGCCGCCTCAATCCGGCCATCCTTCTCTTCGATCTCCCCAAGCAGATTGTGGAGTTCTGCTTTGTCCCCGCGCGCCAGCAGCCCGTTTGCGATCTCACGGCTCTTGGCGGTGAAACCACTTTCCAGGTACGCGAGAGCGAGGTCGTAGCAGTTGTCATAGTCCTGCGGATTGGCGCGGCGAGCCGCCTCCAGCAAAGGAATAGCCGCACGAACCTTGCGCTGGCGAATGTACCACTGAGCCAGCGAGCGGTTCGCCGCAAAGCTGTCCGGGTGCAAGCGGGCCTGTTCGCGCAGCAGGCTCTCGGTTTTCACTCCGTCGTCGCCTGCGTCTGCCCATATCAGCGCGGCGCCAAGCAGCGTCGCGCATTTCTTGAACCAACCCACTACCAGTAAAACTTTAACGCGAACTGCAACTGCCGCGGGTCATTCGGATTGTCGCGAGTCGACACGATCTTCGCAAAGTTCGCCGTATCGAGGAAATTCAGACTCGTCGGCTGCGAGAATGCGGGCGTATTGGTCAGGTTGAACGCCTCCGCGCGAAACTCGATGCGCCGGGTTTCTGCAAGCGGGAAGCTCTTGAAAACAGAGAAATCAAGCCGTCGAATCGGCGGGCCCGATACTTGCGTGTTGCTGCCGCCCAAAGGAGAGAAATCAGTCTGGCCGATCTGGGTCACCACCGGCGGATTTCGGAACGCCGCAGGATTATAGAACTGGCTGACATTATGTTTGCCGCTGTAGGGATCCACGCCCGTGTACAGCGCAAAGCACCCCGTGCCAGCGCCGGTGGCCTGCGGGCAGCCGATCACCTGCGGCTGACCGGTGTCGAGCGTAAGAATCCAGTTCGCGCTCCAGTTTCCAAGCAGCGCTTCCGCGGCGCGCGACGCGCTGGTCAGAAACCGGCGGTTCGCGCCGAACGGCAGGTCATAGGTCCCGCTGGCGGTGAACGCATGGCGAATATCAAAGGCGGCCAGAGCCATATCCTTTTTGATGCCCCATCCGGGAATGCCCGCCGCCCGGAATCCGCCCACCGTGCCATTGCTCAGCAGATCGCCCGCGTCGGTCCGCGTCTTTGAAAACGTGTAGGAGACCAGCGCGCTCAGTCCATGCGCCAGCCGCCTCTGATACTTGCTCTGGAGCGAATGATAGTTGGCCACCCCAACCGTGTCCGCAAACGAGGAGCCTCGCGCAAAATCGGGAAACGGGACAAAATTCTGCGGATTCGTTCCCGGAGGCAACAGCACGCTTTGCAGGTTCGTCCCCACAAACGTCTCCAGATGCCGGCTCAGCGACGCCACGTATCCCGCCTCAACCGAATCGTTCGAAGTCAACTGGTATTGCAGCGTGAAGTTGTAACTCTGCACGTAGGGCGTTTTGTAGTGGAACTGGACGCCGCGCAGGCTGAGCCCCGAGGCGTTGACCTGCGTGGGATCAAGCAGCGGCGCGCTGGACAGGCCGTTCTCCAAGGTCGCGATCGTGCCGTTCGGAAACGTCGCCGGGGAAAACGAATTCGGCGCCGGGAAATTGAATGTGTACTGGAAAGGATAGTTGTAGCCGAGGCTCGGCGCCCCGCCGCGGTTCTCAAACGCGCCGTAGTAGATGCCGTAGCCTCCCCGCACCACCAGTCTCGATGTGGCCTTGAATGCAAACCCGAAGCGGGGAGCGAAATTCGTCTTTTGAACGATGCTGAGGCCGGATCCGTAGTCATTCGTATACACAAGCTGGATGCCGTCTTTTTGTAGAAGCTGGATGAAACTCGCTGACAGCGGCGGCTTGTCTTTCCGGCTGGCGGGGATGATGTACTTGGCGTCGACAAACGGAACGCCGGGAACAAAATTCGCCTGCGCGTCATATTTCTCTCCGGTCGGGCTGAAATAATCCCAGCGGATTCCCAGATTCAGCGTGAGCCGGCTGGTTACCTTCCAGTCGTCTTGAAAATATGCGCCGCGATATGAGCGCTTGGCGGCGACTCCCCCAAAATTCGAGGCGTTGACATTGTTCGCGCCGCCCACGAAATCCACGCCGCCGGGAACCGTCGATCGGATCGGCGTGAGCAGGAACTGCGCCCGGCCGGTGCTGCTGTCCGTTTTGTTTGGAATCGAGGTGAACTGGCCGTTGAAGCTGAATTCACCGCGAGCATACGGCGGCGCCTCCCACGGAAACGCGATCTGCTGGATCTCCACCCCGCCCTTGAAGGTGTGCGAACGATAAATTTTTGTCAGATTCTCCGTGAACTGGACCGTGTTGCTGAAGCGGTCGCTGATCAGCCAGTCTGCGGCGCCCAGTTGGCTCAGGCCGCCGATGCCGAGATAGGGCAGACCGCCATTGCCGGGCGTCTGCAAGATGCCTTGAATGCCGAACTGCGCTGGAATATTGCTTGTATCGTTTCCGTACGGTTGCACGCGCGACGTATGCTCGCGGCTGAAGCCGACGCGCGCTTCGTTCACCAGCGTCGGGGCGAACATATGCGTGTAGCTCAGCGCTGCGCCTTGCGTATCCACATGCTGGTCCCCTTTGTCGAAACCGCCGCCATCGGCAAAGCCCGTGAAAGGCCCCGGGAAAAAGCTCGGGCTCCGCGACCAGCTGTAGCGTCCAAACAACTGATCGTTCGCCGAAAAGTTCTGATCGACGCGTATGTCAAACGCGTTGACATCCGTGGTCGCCCCGCGGTTGGCGCTGAAGTTGCCAACCAGACCCGGCTGCGTCGGCGCGGGCATCAGATTGAGCAGCTTGACCGCGTTCGGATCCAGCCGGTTGGCCGGAATGAGGTTATTCGGAAATGGATCCCGGACATACTGTCCGGCGCCGATGCTGCGCGTTGTGGCCGGATCGAAAATCGTGCCCAGCGGAAAGCTGCGCCCCAGCGCATCCGTCTGGCTTCCGTTCTGGAGCGCGATCAGATCCGAAAAATCGGTATAGCCGCTGGACCGCTCGGCCAGGGTCGGAACCGAGTAACCGGTCAGCGGCACAGCCTGGCGGATGCGCGTGCCTTCATAATCGGCGAACCAGAACGTCTTGTTTTTGACCAGCGGCCCGCCGCCCGCGACCCCAAACTGGTTGCGCTTGAATGCGCCCTTCGGCTGTCCCCCCGCGTTCTGAAAGAAATCGGCGGCGTCGAGTTTGTCGTTGCGCAGAAACTCCCAGGCGCTTCCATGAAAACTGTTGGTTCCCGACTTGATGGTCGCATTCAGCACCGCGCCGCCGGCGCGCCCGAACTCCGCGCTGAATGAGTTTGTTTGAAGGCGAAACTCGCTGATGGCGTCAATCGGCGGCTTGATGACATACGCCGCCCCGCTCAGAAAGTCGACATTGTTCGTATTGTTGTCGATCCCGTCCAGCATGTAGTTGTTCTGAGCCGGACGCGTGCCGTTTGCCGTGAACCAGCCGTTTGCATTCAGTCCTCTGCCTTCCGGCTGCCCGATCGTGGCGCCCGGCACAAGTCGCGCAAGAAACGTGTAATTGCGCCCGTTGAGCGGAAGATCGTTAATGGTCTGGCTGTCCACCACCTGCCCGACGGAGCCGCTTTCGGTTTGCAACAGAGGCGCCGAAGTCGTGACTTCCACTTGACTTGCGACATCGCCCACCGACAGCGTGAAGTCGGCTACGAGCTGCTGCTGAATGTTGAGTTCCAAGCCGCTCCGGCGCTGCCGTTTAAAGCCTTCCTTCTCCACTTCGACGCTGTAGGCGCCAATCTTGAGCGGCGCGAAAATGTACGTTCCGGACTCGGACGTGGTCGTGCTTTGCGTCAGCGACGTCCCTTCGTTCCGCACCGTGACCTTGGCGCCGGGAATGACCGCTCCGCTCGCGTCGCGCACAACCCCCAGAATCGCGCCCGTATCCACCTGCGCGTAGAGCGCGCCTGATGCAATGAGGAAACCGCCGAGAAAAGCAAGCCGACGCCAGTTATTCATGTCCGCGTTTCCGTTTGAAATATTCTTGAAAATTATGATCGCCCGGGCGCCTATTGTCAACGCAATTGGATGTTAGGATGGACATGAGCGAGCAATGTCTCCAAAGCTTCGCGTCTCCCGCCCCCTCGGCTCGCGCCTGCTAATCGCCGCCCTGATCATCACTCCATCCGCAGCGCGGCTGTTCGGCCAGAGCATCGATTTTCGAACACAAATCCAAGCGATTTTCAACGCCTCCTGCGCGAAGTGTCACACCGGGCCGAGCGCCGGCGGCGGATTGTCGCTCGACTCCGCCGAGACGCTCGCGCGCGGCGGTAAAACCGGCCCCGCAGTCGTCCCGCGCGATCCGGCGCACAGCCCGCTCTATCAGCGCATTTCCACTACGGACGCGGCGCTGCGCATGCCGCTCGGCCAGGCCCCGCTGCCCGCGGACTCGGTTGCGCTGATTCGCCGCTGGATCGAACAGGGCGCCCCCGGTCTGCCCGCCGCTCCCAGTCCCGGCGTCGATTTCGCGCGCGACGTGCGGCCGGTTCTTGAAGCCAACTGCTACGGCTGCCACAGCGGCGCGCAGCCCAAAGCCCAACTGCGCCTCGATCGGAAAGCTGCGGCGATGAAGGGCGGCATTTCCGGTCCGGTGATCCTGCCGGGAAACAGCAAAGACAGCCGCCTCATGCGCCGCGTGCTCGGCATGGACGGAGAGGCCCGCATGCCGTTCGGCAAACAGCCGCTCAGCGACGCCCAGATCGCGACGCTCAAACGCTGGATCGACGCCGGCGCGCCCTGGCCGGACGACGGTAAAACCGCCGACCAGGGCGTCCAGAAGCACTGGGCCTATATCAAGCCCGTTCGCCCCGCGGTTCCCGCGGTCCACAACGCAAGCTGGGTCCGCAATCCCATCGACGCCTTCATACTCGCCCGCCTCGAGAAGGAAGGACTGAAGCCCTCGCCGGAGGCCTCGCGCGAAACGCTGATCCGCCGCCTCAGCCTGGACCTGATCGGACTCCCGCCCAGTCCTAAGGAAATTGATGATTTTGTCAATGATAACCGGCCGGACGCCTATGAGCGGCTGGTGGATCGCCTGCTCGCAAACCCTCACTTCGGCGAACGCTGGGCGCGGCCGTGGCTCGATCTGGCCCGTTATGCGGACACCAACGGCTACGAAAAAGACCGTCGCCGTTCCATCTGGAAATACCGCGACTGGGTCATCGATGCGCTCAACCGCGACATGCCCTATGACGAATTTACGATCGAGCAGCTGGCGGGCGACCTGCTTCCTCACCCCACTACCGAACAGATCATCGCCACCGGATTCAATCGCAATACCCTGTTTAACGAGGAAGGCGGCGTCGACAAAGACGAAGCCCACTGGACCGAGCTCCTCGACCGCGTAAACACCACCGCCACCGTATGGCTGGGCGCCACGCTCGCGTGCGCGCAATGCCACAACCACAAGTTCGATCCCTTCACGCAGAAGGAGTATTACCAGTTCCTCGCCTTCTTCAACAACTCCGATTACAAGGAGAAAGCCTACGGCGACACCAGTCGCAAGTACATCGAGCCGCAGCTTGATCTGCCGACGCCGGAACAGGCGGCGCGGCGCGACAGCTTGCAGAAGAGAATCGACGCGCTCGAGGCCCGCCTGAAAACTCAGACGCCGGAGCTCGACGCCGAACAGCGGCGCTGGGAAGAGAGAATGAGCGCGCTCGAAGCGTCATGGAAGCCTCTGCGCGAGGCCTCCGCGCGCTCGGTCGTCGGCACGAAACTGGAGCGCCAAAGCGACGGGTCGTGGCTGGCGTCCGGCCCCAACCCCGCCACCGATACCTACATCGTTGAAGGCCGCCTCCCTGAAGGCAAACGCATCACCGGTCTGCGCGTCGAGGCGCTCCCCGATCCGAGCCTCCCGCGAAACGGCCCCGGTCGGGACGTATACGGAAATTTCGCGCTGACCGATGTCCGGGTGGAGCTGGTGACGGCGTCCGGCCAGGCGCAAACGCTCCCTCTGTCCGCGATCAAGGCTGACAACGGAAAAGTACGAGGCGGTAAAGACAAACCGGACGCTCCTTTGTGGACCATTGATGCCACGCGCGAGCCAACGCGCCCGCCGCGCCAGCTGGTCCTGGCCTTGGACAAGCCCCTGTCGCCCGCACAAGGCGCAATACGGATTACCTTGATTCACGGCTCCGAATTTAGCGGCCAGGGGATCGGCCGCTTCCGCATCTCCGCCACCAGCGCGCCCGAACCGCAGATGGCCGCGCAGGCGCCCGCAACGCTGCGCCCGGTTCTCGCCATCCCGCCGGAGAAACGCACCGATAAACAGGCTGACGATCTGGCGAAAGCATTCCGCGAAGTCGCGCCCTCGCTCCAACCCGCCCGCGATGAGTTGAAACAGCTCCAGCACGAGATGGATTCGCTCGGCATCGTGTCCACGCTGGTCATGCGGGACCGCCCGGCTTCAGGCCCTCTGACGGCGCCGGTCCGCATCCGCGGCAGCTTTTTGAGCCCCGGGGAGGTGGTCGCCGCCGGAACCCCCGCCGCCTTGAACCCCTGGCCCGAGGGATTGCCGAAAAACCGCCTTGGCCTCGCCAAATGGCTGGTTAGCAAGGATAACCCGCTCACCGCCCGCGTGGCTGTCAACCGCATCTGGGAAACCTATTTTGGACGAGGCATCGTCGAGACCAGCGAGGATTTCGGCGTGCAAGGGGAAAAACCCTCCCATCCGGAACTGCTCGACTGGCTCGCCGTCGAGTTCATGGAGCGCGGCTGGAGCCAGAAGGCGATTCATCGCCTCATCGTGACTTCATCGACGTACCGCCAGGATTCGCGGGTCACGCCGGAACTCGAAGAGCGCGATCCCTACAACCGCCTGCTTGCCCGCGGACCGCGGTTCCGGGTCGAGGCGGAGATGGTTCGTGACATCGCCCTCTCCGCCAGCGGTCTGCTCAGCCCCAAAATCGGAGGCCCCAGCGTCTTCCCCTATCAGCCGGATGGGATTTGGGACCTGCCCTACAACGATGACAAGTGGACCATGAGCAAAGGCGAAGATCGCTACCGGCGCGGCTTGTATACCTTCGTCCGCCGGACCTCGCCCTATCCCAGCATGACCGTATTCGACGCTCCGAGCCGCGAGGTTTGCACCGTGCGGCGCGTCCGCACCAATACGCCGCTCCAGGCCTTGACCATGCTGAATGATCCGGTGTTTGTCGAGGCGGCTCAGGCTTTGGCCAAACGCGTCCTGCGAGAGGCCGGACCGTCGCCGGCCGATCGCGCAACGCTGGCCTTCCGCTTGTGCACCGGGCGCAGACCGAAAACCGCGGAATTGCAGGCCATTCTTGATAATTACGACCAGCAGCGCAAACACTTCGAAACCAATCCGAAAGCCGCCTCCCGGTTGGCTGGCGCAGCCGCCGCTTCCACCGACGTCGCCGAGGTCGCTGCCTGGACCATGGTCTCGAATTCATTGTTGAGCCTGGACGAGACGGTAACGAAGGAGTAGCCCATGGACATCGGAAACTCAGAGCGCTTACGCGACATCACCCGCAGACACTTCTTCGGCCGGACCGGTTTTGGCATCGGGTCGCTCGCTTTGAGCGCGCTGCTGGATCCCCGGCTTTTCGCGCAGGACGCCGCATCCGCTCCCTCGACGAACCCCCTCGCCCCGAAAAAGCCCCAATTCCCGGCCAAAGCCAAAAGCGTCATCTATCTGTTCATGGCTGGCGCCCCATCTCAGCTCGATTTGTTCGATTACAAGCCCAAACTGAACCAGTACGACGGCCAGCCCGTTCCCGAGGATCTGATCAAAGGCGAACGGTTCGCGTTCATCCAGGGCACGCCGCGTCTGCTCGGTTCGCCGCACCGGTTTTCCCGCCACGGCCAGAGCGGCGCTGAAGTCAGCCATCTGCTGCCGCATTTTTCTGAAATCGTCGACGACGTCGCGATCATCAAGTCGATGCACACCACGCAGTTCAATCATGCTCCCGCGCAGATTTATATGTGCACCGGCCATCAGATCGTCGGCCGTCCGAGCTTCGGCTCGTGGACCACGTACGGGCTGGGCAGTGAGAACCAGGATCTGCCGGGCTTTGTGGTGTTGCTCTCCGGACAGAGCCAGCCGGACGGCGGAAAGAGCTGCTGGGGCAGCGGATTCCTGCCCACCTCCTATCAAGGCGTTGAGTTCCGCCGCAGCGGCGATCCGGTGCTGTTTCTTTCCAATCCCGACGGGGTCGACCAGATCACGCGCCGGCGCTCCCTCGATTTGATCCGAACTCTGAATACCGCGCATCAGGCCGACGTTGGCGATCCGGAGATCACAACGCGCATCAACTCGTACGAGATGGCGTACCGGATGCAGGCGAGCGTTCCCGACCTGATGGACGTCTCCAAGGAGCCGGACTACATCCACCGCCTGTACGGCACGGAGCCCGGTAAAAACACATTTGCGAACAATTGTTTGATGGCGCGCCGTCTGGTGGAACGCGGAGTGCGCTTCGTCGAGCTGTTCCATCGTGGATGGGACACCCACGGCGCGGGCAGCGGCGACGATATCGTCAACCGGCTTTCCGAACTGTGCCGCGCAACCGACCAGGCCGCGGCGGCGCTCGTCAAAGATCTGAAGCAGCGCGGGCTTCTCGATTCGACGCTGGTTGTCTGGGGCGGAGAGTTTGGCCGCACCCCCATGAACGAAGCCCGCAGCGGCTCGAAGTTCCTCGGCCGCGATCATCATCCCCGCGCATTCACAATGTGGCTCGCAGGCGGCGGCATCAAGCCCGGCGTCACCGTCGGCCGTACGGACGATATCGGCTACAACATTGTCGAGGATCCCGTCTCGGTCCACGACCTGCACGCCACTCTGTTGAACCGGCTCGGGTTCGACCACACCCGCCTGACCTACAGATTCCAAGGCCGCGAATTTCGTCTGACCGACGTCGAGGGCGAAGTGGTCAGCAAGCTGCTCGCGTAAAGTTAGTCGGGCGAATCTCGCTGGGTCCCGGTATTGCTTCTCCCCGGCGGCGCCTCGACCCGGCGCCATGTTGAAACCCGACCTGACTGAACCAGTTCGTTAAACGAACGATAGACTTCCGGTCTCTGTCTCTCATATAATTTCCCCAGCTCGTTTTGAGAAGGGGAGGGTTGTTTCCATGATTCGGAATGTATTAGGAATCTGCCTGCTCGCGGTTCTGGCCGCATTGCCATTGCGCGGTCAAAGCGGCGTCATTCAGGGAACGCTCCTCGATCCGCAGGGCGCAAGCATCGCCGGCGCGAAGGTGACGGCGATAGACGAGGCCAAGGGACTTGTCGTCCGTGAAACCAGAACCCAGGCCGATGGATCGTTCCAGTTGCGGCCCCTGCTGCAAGGCGTCTACACGATCAAAATCGAGAATCCCGGATTCAAAACCTTCGACCGCAAGGGACTGGTGCTCGATCCAAACCAGATCATCAATCTCGGTCCGCTG
>Ga0070740_10001679_pt1 | contig 29220 bp, 27 predicted proteins | sample Coa_R2_FD_67286 | JGI IMG/M metagenome (GOLD analysis project Ga0070740, IMG submission 67286) | Surface soil microbial communities from Centralia Pennsylvania, which are recovering from an underground coalmine fire - Coalmine... | ecosystem: Environmental > Terrestrial > Soil > Unclassified ...
GTAACCGATACGGTTACGTTTTCTCCGAATGTCTTGCCCAACGAAAGATCGAACGTCGTGTGCTGCGGCAGATAATCGTCCGGGTACTGTTCATTCGGGTCGCCATTCACGAATCCGGAGCCGTAGTAGATATTTGTCGAAGCAAAAATGCGCCATGGCAGAGTTGCGTCAAAACCAGCGTTGAGAGTATTGCGCTGGTCGTGATCGAGGGGCGAGTAGCTGAAGTCTGCACTGCAATCGGGCGAGTTGACTGGGGCGCAGATGAGCCCGCCGGTTATGGCCCCGCGCTGTTCGGCAATCTGGTTTGAGTACGCAAGATGCGCCTGTCCATAGCGCCACAGACGTGGTGAGCGAAGTGTCAGCTCCCATCCGCGGATCAGGGCGCCGTCAATCGTAACCGGATAATAAAGGCTCGATTCTCCAACGTTGCTGTGGTCCAGAAAATTATTCGCTCGCGTTCTGAACGTATCCGCATCCAGCAACCATCCGCGGAAAGGAATCTGTACGCCGAACTGGTGCTCTTCATCCCGCTCGCCATGCAACGGCTCAAACGCTGTGTTCGTTGCATTCGCATATCTGAGAATCGGCCCCGTCGCCGTCAACAGAGGTGGCGGCTGATAATAGTGACCGTAAAAACCGCGAAAAACCCAGTTGAGCTTGGGTATCTGCACTGCAGCGCCAACCCGGGGGCTGGTGGCCTTTTCTGTAAAATTACCGCGAAACCATGACTGTCTTACTCCACCAATCAACGTCAGCCACGGCGTGACCTTATAGTTGTCGGACAGGAATTCTTCCATCAGCCCGCCGGTGGCTGCGTCCGGGGTGGAGAAATCCGGAAAGCTGCCGTCATTAAAGACGCTGCCGAACAGATAACTGTCGTGCTGCCCGAAGGTGTAGACACCTCCCTGAATCGTATTGTGCGCGACCTCAGTAGTGAATGAACCCTGCAACCCGCCGTAGCTGGAAGCGCGTTTGCTCGTTGTGGCTACTGGGAAGTCATACGGTTTCGGTTCATAGTTTGCGCTGTTGTAGTGGTAGAAGGGCGAGATCTGCAGAAGCGTAGATGTGTTGAAGGTATGCACCCATGACAATGTCGCCAGCCCATCTGTCTCATGCTGGCCGTCGCGCAGGCCGCTGGAGTTATACACCTGATTTTCCGGGCTATTCGGATCCGGGTCGTACGGGACCTGGAAATAATCCGCGCGGAGCTGCGTCACTATGCGGAATTGATCTCGCGGAGTGCGGTTATAGATAAGGGACGCAAACCCGCCATAACCGTTGACTGCGTCGTGATAAGCACGCGAAATCGGAGGCTGCAGCCCATAGTTGCTGCGATTGCCGTTCAGGCTTGCATAATAAGCGAATCTCTCGCTGTGGCTCCCCAAATTTAACTGATCGTTCGTCTGGTAAAAATTTCCGGCGCTCAGAACCAGTTCGCCTTGATTATCTCCGGCAAATCCGGTGCGCGGAACAACATTAAAGACGCCATAGGTGCGATCACCCACATCAGCGTTATAGCTGCCGCGCTGCACTTCAAGATAGTCGATGTCCTTAGGATCAATTTGCGCGCCGAGATTGCTGCCGATGTTGGTATTTGGAATTTGCACGCCGTCGATGAGCCAGCTCACCTGGTGTCCGCCGCGCATGTGCAGCATGTCATGTGTCTCATAGGCACCGGGAACGAAATTCGTGATCATTTCGAATCCGTTCGTGCGACTCGCGCCTGGCGTTCGCGCAATGTCTTCGCGGCTGACGAGCGCAGTGGGGGTTACGGAGTCGACATTTGCAGCTTGTGTCTCCGCGGTTACGACAGCTGATTGCTCCACGCTCGCAAGTTCCAGCTCGAAATGCAGGATCGGCGAGGCATTCGATGCCACTGTAATTTGCTGCTTGAGAGAACGAAATCCTTGCTGGCTGATGGTTACGAGGTAATCTCCGGCGGGAACAGCCGTGATGTGAAAATCACCGTCTGCATTCGTTTGTATCTCTCGTACGAAATCCGAATTGGCTGACTTAAGAACAATCTGCGCTCCGGCAATAGGACGGTGCTGCGGATCGTGCACAATTCCTTCCACCTGGCCGAAAACTGTGGCATGAGCGCGCTGGCCTGGAAACAGACATGCAAAGACAAAAAGCAGTGCAATTCTGCGCATCTGCAGAATCCTCCCTTTTATGTAGCTGGAGAAATTTCGGTACTTCGCAAAAATCGAAGTCGGATTGAGCTACACAAGAAAATCGGCAGGAGGGCCGCGCTTCTGTCGCGAGCGATCAAATGAAATACGATACTGTGCCAGCGTCTGCGCGTGAATGGCTGGATGGCTAACAATTTCGGCAAACCCCGCTCCGCTTGACGGTGGCGCAAGGATGGTAAGGTGAAAAGCTGCGGGAGCAGCGGAACCGCACGGGCATTTTTCAGCAATAATGCTGATGCGAATGCTGCGTGCCGCTCCTGTGCCGTCTGACGGGACTCCGCAATGATGGCTTCCCATGCGGCGGCAACACAGGGGAAGATTCGCGGCGGTTGCATTCGGAGCAAAAATTGGCCAGATCAGCGAGAAGCTGAAGAGCCAGAGCAGCCAAATGGAAAGCGCGCGTCGCACGAGAAAAGTGTATCTGAGGATGAAATCGCTATCCAGAACAGAAAAACGACAAGGATGAAATATATTTACTGTGATTGAAACGGCTCCGGCCGGCCGGCATTCTACTCAATTCTCAGCATCGCCTGCATCGCCATCTTCCACCAGTACAGCCGAGAGGCCGACCAGATCAAAACTCACGGGCTCTGCTCCGGCAGGCTGAAAGGTCACGCGCAGCGGCTCGCGTTGCCACATGGAAGCCTCGCAGGCCGGTTTCGGATGGTCTTCGGGATTCCATGCGCCAAGCTTTTTTGCCAGCAACGGTTTGCGCGCAGCCACCTGCGCTACTACGGCATACAGTTGATGTCTGCTCGCATTGAGCCCGCAATATGCAGCATAGTCCCGGAACCACACTACGCTGGAAACTGCCGGATCATAGTCAGGCAGCTTAATGGGAGTGACGTGTCCGGTCGTGCGGTCTACCAGAAGCCACGGTCCGCGCTGCCAGACCCAATGTTCTGTTTTGTCCGTGGGGAGGGCATCATTCAGACGAATTGCGCGGCGTACAGCAAAACTGCGGTCAGTCACGTCATGCGACTCGCCGGTTGTCCATTCCTTGATTTTGGAATCGACGACCAAGGGACGGACATGGAGCTCCTTTTCCTGCGGCAACGCGCCTGCCGGATCGCCGGCAGCGGAGTAAGGGACCTTTCTTGCGGCTCCCAGAGCGATTACGTGCGGCCTGGCAGCAGCGAAGAGGAGGCCTGGTGAACCGATTCCAACAGCCAGGCCCAAAAGTGCTGCATGTATCTGACCCATGGTCAACAGGCTAGGTTGCGGCGCAGAACTGCACAAGACCTGCGCCCATTACGAAGGTGACTTGACTAAAGGCTGTTGGCTGCGGCGAGGAGAAAGACCAACGGCGCCTGCCAGTTGATGGCAATTTCGTTTACCGAGTAAGCGCCGTCCTTATCGACATACATACGCATCGGTGGCCCCAGAGGCAGTGTTTTTGCTGCGGGGTCAGATGGATATGCATTCGGCCCGCCGGAAAGCAGCCCCGGCCACGGCGCAGGCAGATTGTCTGCAATGCTTGGCCGATGGTGCGGATGCATAAACGGACGCGATCCAAGATGCGTGATCCATGAGATTCCGAAGCAATTGCATCCGAGAAAGTAGTGCAGATTATTCAGCGCTGCTTCTACAAACCTGCTGTCGGGATGAAAATGGTGAGCAATGAAGAGCAGCATGGATTGGCTGGCAGCCACACCATTCGACCCCCATACATAGTCCGACCCGGTGAGTGTGTTTCCGTAACCGTTGTTGTTACTATTTGCAACCAGCGCCTCGGCAGCTTTCAGCGTGGCCTGCTGAATCGGGCTTTCCAGGCTGTATGCATCTTTCCTTCCTGAGAGCGCATAGGTCCAGTATGCAAGAGCGGAAAGCGCATTCCACGAGGGTGTGCTGATGGTGATCGAATCAGCCTGACTGGCTGAGGCGATAAATGCCTTCTGGTAATCTGCTTCGCCCGTTGTGCGCCACAGCTCGGCCGCAGCCCACAGCATTTCATCGCTGCAGTTGCTGTCACCGTATGCGCCTGTGCCCACATCGGCCGGATTGTGAAACAGAACATCCGGATTACGCACGCACCAGTCCCATGCCTTGCGAGCAGCCGTTAGACAACGCTTCGCATACGCGGTATCATGCGCGCCATAGCAACGCGCGGCAATCGCCATCACCGCGGCGAAATCCGCGCTGGCCGCAGTGCCTTTATACGCCGGCGCTCCGGTGCCGATTACATAGCTTGTGAGCGTATCGTTCTGCGGCATGATGAATCCACAGAATTGCAGGCTTGTCTGCTTGTGCCACACACCGCCATCTTCATCCTGCAGCGTCAGCATCCAGTCGAGGTTCCAGCGAATTTCGGCGAGGAAGTCCGGGAGTTTTCCGCCCGATTCAGGAATCTGCAGCGATAGCCCGCCGAGCGCGTGCTGATACAGCTCCCACGCCCACAGCAGCGTTCCGGTTGTAATTCCGGAATTGACGATATAACGACCATAATCTCCCGCATCGTGCCAGCCGCCGCGATTGTGCAGCGTGCCGCTCTTTCCGGATGAGGAATGATAGGCGGCGGAAAGATGGCATACCGGATGCACATAGCCTTCGCCAAGATCGACATGGCATCCGCAGCGCTGCCCATAAAATGCGCGTGTTGTGAGCCTGAGAGCATTGTGGTAAACATCCGGCGCAATGCGAAATGAACCGGAACGCTGGCCGGAATCAAGCTCAAGCACGTAGTGCCCCGGCGTTCGCAGCGCAGAGAAATCAGCTGTCTGGAGAGTGTCTCCGGAGGCAGCGTCATTGACAGGAGCACTGAGTTGTCCCCGATGTACGATGTTATTCCCTGTCGCTGATCTGACTGCAAAAGAAGTCGCTTTGCCACGGATGCTCGCCTGCTTAGCTGCCGCAGGCAGATAGCCCAGTTGATTGATCGCAATGGCCTCTGTAGCTGCCGGGGACTCGATATCTGTCTTGCCCCACGCTGAAGGGACGGCACGCGCAAGGGCGCCAGCCCCGAAACAGCAAGCGGAGGAAAGGAGGAACTCGCGACGGCGCATCATCGCATAACATTCTCACACAGAGAGAGCCTTGCTGTGCAATGGCGCCGAACTACATGCAAAGACCACGTGCTGTAAAATCCCTGCGAATGAGCAATCGCGATAGAGCAGCGACGATCAAAAAGAAATGGGGATGGTGGCTGCTTATCATTCTGGCGCTGATCGTATTGTTTTATCCGCAGAAGCTTACAGTAGTTCCTCCGTATCATGTGAAGCTGATAGACCAGTTCGGCGCGCCCATGGCAAATACCCCGGTCAGCGAATTATGGCAGCAGACTTCGGCGCAGCGGATTGAGCAGCTTACACAGGTGATAACGGATGAGCAGGGAGAAGTAGATCTGCCGGAGCGCACACTACGTTCGCCATTGGCCGAGCGCATCATTGGCTGTTTCGCGTATTTAAGCCGGGCTGGTCTCGCAGCAACGTGCGGCAATCGGTTTTCCATCAGCGCAGCCGGCGATTTTAAAGAGCTACAGCGTACTGAAGTCGTTACCGGCGTTCTGAACAGGCGTCATTCACTGCTGCTGACTCTTAAGCATTGCGATCCCGAAGAGCCGTCCCTCTGCTGAGTATTCGTCACATATCGCTAATCTTCTGTAACGATCTTCAGACGCTTCTCACGATGCTTGCGTGAGGAGGGTTTTTAACATGGCAAACTTTGAACGTCTCAGTGTTCTGGTGGACAACGGCGTCTATGAAATCTACATCGGAAGTGACGGAAAGCTGCATATCCGCTGGATTCTTCCCGATCCGCCGCCCGAAGTCTTTTCCGAGCTCAAGGCGGTCACTGCGATTCTTGAGCATGCGGCGCAACTGAAAGATCGCGCCGTTGCGGCAAAGTTTCAGGGCTTCGCAGAAGAAGTTCTGAACAACCGTGCAAAAGAAATCGGCGGATTCCTGGCACAGGCCGGCAAACAAGTTGCAGCCGGACGCTGACAGACATATCCAAATATGATTCAGCATGCGTCCGCAAGGGCGCATCGCTGTTTTTCCCGATACAATCAGGAGTCGCGTATGCCACACACACCTGTACTCCTGGTTCACGGGGGCGCCTGGGCCATTCCCGACGATATGGTCGCGGCGCATGAGCGCGGCGTTTCCAATGCTCTCCATGCCGGATACGCCCTGCTTTCGAAAGGCGCATCGGCAGTGGATGCCGTTGAGACTGCCGTAGCCGTTCTCGAAGACGATGACACCTTCGATGCCGGACGCGGCAGTTTTCTCACCCGCGATGGGCGCGTGCAACTGGATGCATTGCTGATGGACGGAGGCACGCTGCGCGCCGGAGGCGTCGCATGCGTCGAGCGTCTGCGCAATCCGATTCATGCGGCGCGGCTGGTGCTTGATAGAAGTCCGCATGTTTATTTTGTTGGACAAGGCGCAGAAGAGTTCGCGCAGCAGCATGGAATGGAGTTGATCGACAACTCCGAGCTGGTCCTTGACCGCGAGCGGAAGCGCCTGGAAGAAGCCCAGGCGAAGGAGCGCGCTGGATTGCCCGATCTGACATTTGCTGGTGATGACAAGTCTCCGGAAACTGCTGCTGAACTTGCCTCGCACGATACGGTGGGCGCGGTGGCTCTCGACACAAAAGGCAATATCGCCGCCGCCACTTCTACTGGAGGCACTCTGAATAAGGCTCCGGGACGTGTCGGCGATTCTTCACTGATCGGCTGCGGCTGCTATGCGGATAACGCAAGCGCAGCCGTCTCGCTCACCGGATGGGGCGAGCCCATTATGAAACTGGTTTTAGGAAAGTGGGCTGTGGACCGCGTCCAGCAGGGCCGTGCCCCCGAACAGGTAGCCCCGGACGCGATTGCTTACCTCTACAAGCGCCTCGGCGGACACGGCGGCATTATCCTGCTTGCTTCGGATGGCCGTTACGGCATCGCCCACAATACTCCGCGCATGGCCTGGGGTGTTTGCGATGGGCAAGGGACTCGGACGGGTATCGTGATTGAGGACGCCGAACTTATGTGAGGATGTTTCTCACTGTGTAAACTGCATCCATGAATTTGTTGGCCCACTTTCAGATGCTTGCGCGCTATAACCGTATCGCCAACGAAAGGCTATATGAACGGTGCGCCCAGCTTGATCCTGTTGAATACCGAAAACAGAGGCAGGGCTCCTTCGGAAGCATCCATGCGCTTTTGAATCACATCCTGCTGGGTGATCGAATCTGGATGTCTCGTTTAGAGGGAGGGGGTCGCAGCACACCAGCATTGAATACGGTTTTGTTTGAAGATCTCCCTGAACTGTTTTCGGCAAGAAAAGATCTCGATGTCCGGATCGAATCATTCTTTGCCGCTGCAACCGAGGATTTTCTGGGCCACTCCATTACCTACACGAATAGCAAAGGGCTTGAATACCGGGAGGAAATACCTGTCGCCATCAGCCATATGTTTAATCATCAGACGCACCATCGCGGACAGGTCCATATCATGCTGAGCCAGACGGCGGTACCGCCTCCATCGCTGGATTTACACCGCATCATCAACCCCTAGAAATCTATTTTCAGGCAAGCAAACTTAAAGACCGCCTGCCGAATCAAAACATTCGGTGATTGCTGCAGATACCCTGTGCAAGCCATTCGTCCAAATCCATCCAGGGAATCTGAATGCCTTTTCGCATTTGCAGAAACATCTTTGAGGCCGTGCCCCATGAAGGCTCTTTGTTGCTCGATCATTACATTCCTGATATCTACTGCGTCGGCATTTGCAACCGTTACGGTTACAAGTCCGGCAAACGGGACGACGGTTACATCGCCTGTTCATTACGCGGCCACCGCCACGACTACAACATGCGCCAAAGGCGTGGCGTCGATGGGAATTTATGTCAATAACAAGCTGATTTACGTGGTCAATGGATCGTCGCTGAACACGCAAATTACTCTCAGCGCCGGTCCGGAGCACACCGTTGTGGAGGAATGGGACTACTGTGGCGGCGCTTCTTTTACGACGATTGACCTGACCGTCGTAGTGCCTGCTCCGCCGACCGTCGGCCTCATTGCCAATCCCAGCACCATCACTTCAGGCGGTTCGTCTGTTCTGACGGTAGCTGCTACGAATGCAACACAGGTGACGGTCACCGGCAGCGACGGCAGCAAGTATTCCCTGTCCGCAACAGGCGGCAGGGTGACGATTGCTCCCACAGCGACTACTACCTATACGGCGAGCGCAACCGGTTCGCAAGGGCAGGCTTCGGCAGCAAAGACCGTCACTGTTATTTCCGCCAGCAGCCTGCAGGCGATCACCCATGTGATCTTTATGCTGCAGGAGAACCATTCCTTCGATAACTACTTCGGCATGCTCAATCCGTATCGCAAGGCCAACAAGTGGAACATTGGTGACGACGGCAAAGATTACGAAGTGGATGGCATTGACGATAAGCTCAGCAAGATCACCAATGAAGATGATGAAGGCGACGTCTTTTCGCCGTTCAAGTTCACCAGCACCTGTATCGATGACGAAAGCTCGGCATGGCTGGAGAGCTATGGCGATGTGAACCGCTGGGACTTTCTCTCGAACCGCACCATCCCTATGGATGGCTTCGTTCACATTGCCGAGGGTTATGCGAAGAACTGCTCCACTTCGAACCGATGCTCCGGCAGCTTTACGGATCTAGTCGGCAAACGCTCGATGGGATATTACGATCAGACATTTCTGAATTACTACTACTACATGGCGTCGCAGTTTGCGGTGTCGGACCGGTGGTTTTCGCCAATCTCCAGCAAGAGCATTTCCAACCGCATCGCAACTTTTACCGGAGGAACCACGCAAGGCCTGGTTTTTGATCCCGGCAATGATGACCACCTGCCGCAGCTGAACATCGCTAATATCTTTCAGGAGCTGGATCAGGCGAAGGTCTCGTGGAAAATCTATTACACCGTAACTCAGGGCCTGTGCCTGAATGAAGATGACTGCACGGGTTCATCCAATGCCGCTTACCCGGCCACCAGCTTTTCCAATCTCACTTATTCGTATCAATATCTGTACGAAAACCCGACTCACGCTGCCTGTACGGGCACTACGCAGAAATCAAGCGTGGTTGGCGATTCGACGAACTCGTTCTGCATCGATCCCAACCACATCGCGCCAGTCTCTACGTATTTCACGGATCTCTCCGGCGGCAAGCTGCCAAGTTTTGCTTTCATTGAAGCCGGCTACGGCAACAACGATGAGCACCCCGGCTCCGGCCAATCCATTCTCCAGGGGCAGGCGCAGGTGGCCAAAATCATCAATGCACTGATGGCCAGCACCTCGTGGAAGAACTCTGTCTTTTTCCTGAGCTATGACGAAGGTGGAGGCCCATACGATCACGTCCCGCCTGTGCTGGGCCACTCGAACGACAAGACCAGCGCTTCACTTGGAATGATTCAGGATATTTCCCAGATTGCCGTCAACCCGGATTCGTACAAACCGTGCCTGCCCAGCGGTGGCACTCCCACGCTTCACTGCGATCTTCTTAGCGGCGATCCCGGGGCGAATCCTCAGGATGCTGCCGCTGTCCGCGGATTCGCAGCGCAGCTCGGGTTCCGAGTGCCGAACATGATTATCTCGCCCTTCACCCGGCGCCACTATGTTTCACACACGCCGATGGATCACACCGCAGTCATCAAGTTTGTAGAGAACCGCTTTATCGGCAGCTCTGCCCATCTCACGGCGCGCGATGCTGCTCAGTCCAACCTGCTGGAATTTTTTGACTTCTCTAAAATTCCCTGGGCCGCGCATCCGACGCCGCCCACTCCGGCCAGTCCTTCGTCTCTCGGCTACGACCCGTGCACGCCTATGAGTTTTGGCCCGTGAAGGCGGGAGTGTTGATTACGAACGCCGCAATGGGAACAAGGCGCTCAGCTGTGCATCGCGCAGGCATAGTCCTGCCCACAGCACAATTCCCATATAGACAGGAAACAGAGTCTCTGCGAACAATGGATGCCCCACGCGCCATTGAACAGCCACTGCGCCGCCCAGATAACCTGTCAGCAGCACAGCGCCCAGCACAGCCGTACGCGGAATCGCATAAAGAATCGTGCAGATCAGCAGCACGATTCCGGTTGGAACAATAATATGATCAGGCCAGCCCAGTCCTGCTGAGGCCTTGATCACTGCGGCAGGCTTAATGAGCTTCATCGCGCCATCCATTAACAGGAACAAGACCACCAGCCCGCTCAGAATGCGGCCTGTCCAGAGCCTCTTGCCCGAAACTGTGCTGCGAGCCTCAACCACCTGCATAAACCCTCCTCGGGAAGATAAAAGCAGGCCCTGCGCATTCGGAGCGAAGAACCTGCTCAAGTCAATTTCAGGCAGCAGCCTGATCGGTGTTCACCATCCACGGAATCCCAAAGCGATCGATCAACATTCCGAAGCCGGGTGACCAGAAGGTCTCAGAAAATGCCAGGTTTACCTGCCCATTTTCCGCCAGTGCATTGAATACACGCTTGGCTTCCGCGGCATCTTTCAGGGAAATCGAGATATAGAATCCCTGTGTCTTCTGCTGATACTGCGGCGGAGCATCGGAGCCGAGAATAACATCGTCGCCAATCCGCAGTGAAATATGCATGATCTTGTCGCGCCAATCGGCCTCGACCTGCGCTGCCATGGGCGATTCGCCATGCGTCATTCGGAATTCGATCTTGCCGCCAAAGGTTTTCTCGTAGAACTTGAATGCTTCCTCGCAATTACCGGGAAAGTTTAAATATGGGCTGATCTTCATTTCCTTCTCCTTGTCGTGAATATGTTGAATTCGTTTGTGCCAGCAAAAGACTTACTTTTTCGCGGCCAGCTGCTCCCGCAGCCGCTCTTCCTGCTCCTTGAACTCGGGCGCCAGCGCTTCACCAAAATCTTCCGGCTCGACGAAGGGGCGGATTTCGATCTCCGATTCACCCTTCGGAAAAGGGTTGGGGCAGCGCTTCACCCACTCAATCGCCTCTTCCAGAGAGTTCACCTGCCATATCCAGAAACCAGCCACAAGTTCCTTCGTCTCAGAAAACGGCCCATCGATTACCGTCCGTTCATTGCCTGAAAAGCGCACGCGCTTGCCCTTCGAGCTTGGTTTCAGGCCATCGCCGGCAAGCATTATGCCTGCCTTCACCAGCTCTTCGTTGAACTTGCCCATATCGGCCAGCAACTTACTGAAATCCTCTTTCGGATACTGACCAGCCTCGGACTCTTTGGTCGCCTTCACCATCACCATCACCCGCATTTCGTTTCTCCTGATCGGTTCTTGCCCGGGATTACCTCTCGTTCTATCCCACGCTCTACTTTCACAACGAACGGCGCATCGCAGAATCGACACGCCACGAAACTTTTTTCAAATTTGTTTTGCATCCGGCTCGCCGATGTACCGCGACCCCTCCATCAGCTGCCGAATTTCACACTCTCCATCGCCGGCAAATTGGAGAAAGTTCTTCGAAGCTTCAATTGCCGCTGCCATCGAGTCCAGCTCGAAGAGCGCGAATCCGGCCACGAGTTCCTTGGCTTCCGCGTAAGGACCATCCGTGACAGTGGTTTGCCCTGTTTTCTGCCGCACACGCACTCCGGCCGGCACCAGTCCTCCTGTGGCGAGCATTTGGCCGGACTTCATCGCTTCATCCACGCGCGTTTCCATCTGCTCCATGTATTCAGGGGCCGGCGGAGCACTGTGATCAGGCCTGTAGAAGATCAAAAATCGCATTGCAATCCTTTCCTTTATGAATGCACAGCAGGTCTCAATCCCGATTCCTGCCTCTATAAACACAACGAGCGAGGTACCTCCGGGTCGACACGCCAGCTTATCTTTTTTCAAATTATTTTGGACAGGGCAGGAACCAGCCGTGATCCGTCCCAAAAGCAGTGCTCAATGTGATCTTGAAGCAAACGGAACTTGGAGTTACTGATCTTAGCTGAAAATGACTGAACAAATATCTCAGAGAGATTGCGCCGGATTCCCTCAATTCTTGCGCTCAACAGAATTGCCTGAAAGTCTCGGCAATCTTGATTGCGCGACAGTCGTCTACAGATGAGCGCTGCACAAAAACGAAAAGGCGCCACTCAGGCGCCTTTTCCCAACAGTTCAACTGATTACCAGCCAGACAGTGAAAAGTGCGGCTGCGGCACATACACCGATCCGTTCAGGTCGGCATCGGTAAATCCAAACACAAAGAACTGATTTGGATTGGTGTTTGGGCCACTGAAGTCCTGCAGAAAATCGTTGTCGTTAGCCACCCAGAGTGTGTGTACCGTCTTGCCGTTCAGTTTCACATCGGGACCAAAGGCAACGCCTTCAATCTTCGCTGGAATCTGATCCGCCGTGAAGCCATTCTGTTCGAGTTGCTGCGCGACATCCAGAAAGAGAGTCTTGCTCACAGCATGTGCTGCCGCGGCGGCGCCGTCCATGTCGCTCACGTCTGTCGCGCCCTTCAGGTCGATCTTGAACAGTTGCTTGATTTTTGCTTTGCTGCCATCGCCGAGGCCTTTGCCATCGCGCTCATCCACAATCATTTCGTGATTGTTGAGAGCAGCAATTTCGCTCACGCCTGAGCCCGTGGTCAGCAGATACGCATACTGATGCGTCGTACGACCGGAGAGAATGTCGATCGTCACAATGCGCAGCAGTTTCGCCGCCGATCCTCCTTCAGCGGCATCCTGAATCAGCGAATTCTGCACGATTCCCACAAGCGTACGTCCGTCGGGAGTAATTGCCAGGCCCTCCATGCCCTTGTTGGGAACGCGACCGGTGTTGTTCGCCGCCTGCTCGGCATCGCCCGTCGGCTTCGGGTTGGCTACGTAGAAATCCGCCGGCAGTTTATAGGTGCGGATGCGCTCGCCGGTCGCGCGCAGGAACTGGTACACGTAAGGTCCATATTCGTCGGAGACGAAGACCGTCAGCCCGTCATTCGATACGCGAATGCTTTCCGGGTCGAGTCGCGCATCGAATGGATCTCCGGAGCCATGCTCCGGGTCATAACCATCAGAGCGGCCCGTGAAGTAGTGCTTCAGCAGAGTGTTGATCGGCGGCTTGCCCGAGATGATATCCAGCCCGACGCCCGAACCATAGGTCAATGGCAGTAGCGCGTGCAGCAGGGTCGTCGAACGTAATGTAGGCGTCAGTGTGAATGGAAGCCCGCTGCCGCTGGTATTCGGCGTTAATTGCATAGAAATGGTGTGAAAGCGATTCACATAAGCGACGGTGTCATCAACATTCGAATTGAAGCTCACCGCGTTCGGCCCGCGATCCGGAACAGCGAGGAAAGTATTTCCGCCGGCATAGGCAATGCCTGATCCCAGGCCGCCCAGCAGGTTTGCTGAAACGCCATTCTCCAGGGTGTACTTCAATCCCGACAGGTCCTGATACGAGCCGGCGCTCGACCCGGTCAGGGCTCCTTTCGCCAATAGTGTGATCTGGGCATGAAGCGAAGCGCTCGCGATGGCAATCAACGCGGCACAGATAAATAGTCTTTTCACGACGATAGAATCTCCTCTGCTTTTCTCGAAAAGCAGAGGAATTCTAAAGATGAATTCGTAAACGCAGATTGAATTTATGCGAATAACAGATGAATTTCTCGCAAATAGCCTAAGGTTGGCTTTCTTCCATTCGCCTGACGGATGGTAATAACGATTCCCCTGTGATGTGTTCCAGTGTTTAGCCTCGTGACAATAACCTACCGGATCAACTGCAGCGCCGCCCGAAATAATTCCTCAAAGCTTTCCCCGGCTGCCTTGTTCTTCGCAACAGCCGATTCGATCGCCTTCTGCGCAGCTGGTTTCTGATATCCAAGATTTACCAGCGCCGACAACACATCATCAGCCGCTGGACCAGCCGAAGTCACTGCAGGCGCGGCAGCCATATCTTCCAGCTTGTCCTTCAGCTCGACTACGAGCCGCTCTGCCAGCTTTTTTCCTACGCCTGGGATCCGCGTCAGCGTGGCATGGTCCTGCGCGCGGATTGCTGCTACCGTCCGCTCCGGATTCAGTCCGCTCAGAATCGTCACTGCCAGCTTAGGCCCCACTCCGGAAACTGTAATCAGGCGTTCAAAGAGCCGCTTTTCGTTCAGATCAAGAAAGCCGAAGAGCGCCAGCACATCCTCGCGCACCTGCGTATGAATATAGAGAGAAACCTCAGCCCCTTCAGCGGGCAAGGCCGTGAATGTGGGAATGCTGATGGTCACGTCGTATCCCACGCCTCCGGCTTCGACAATGGCCTGGCCCGGCTGCTTCGAAAAAAGACGCCCCCGCAAATGCGCAATCATGCCGCGATTGTAACGAAAGTCATTGAGAGATCAGCCCCGACGCCGATAGCGAATCTCAAATTCATATCCTGCATTCGGGGGAAACAGCTCGGCCACATGCCGCAGCCGCTCGGCCAGCGCAGGAGCAGCCAGCAGAGGATACTCACGCTCGCGCAAATCTGCATAGTCGAAATCGATGCTCAGTGAAAGCAGGTAAATAGCAATCGCATCCGAAAAAGCCGCCTCGAAGAATGCATTTTTCGCTTTCTCATCCGAGCGCCCGCGATCCATTGCCCGACGACGATTTTCCCAGGCGTCCTGACTGGTCTCGCCGCGTACATCGGCCTGCGCCTGTGACCATGCCAGATCGCTGAAGCTCTGCGGCACGCCCACCGACTCCACGAAATGGTGCCCTACGTTGATGAAGAACTCGAATGCCAGCGCAAAGCGGTCCTGCAACAGCCGCGTTGAGATAAAGATGCACTCCGACCCGCCGAACTGCACATTGCGATGGCAGATCGCGCGGTCGCTGAAGTCAATCGTGAACTCGGGAGCAACCAGCGTCTCGTCTGTCTCACTGATCGTGAGCGGAACGAAGTAATACGCGCGCCGTTTCAGCGCCGCCGCTATCGAATCCGGCACCGCCTGCACGATGCGCTCCAGGTCCTGCGCTGATAAATGCGTGTCGCCAAACTGCGCGTAGCAGACACTGTTTGGCGCCTGCAGCACTTGTGCTTCCTGCGCCACCTTCTGCGCGGGCAATAATTCGATCTGGGCGGCTCCAGCCATAAACCTGTATTCTAGCTGAGGAGCATATTATTCAGTTATGGTTGCTGCAACTCAGGCAAATCACGGCAGATTTCTTGGTATTCCATTCAGCAATTTTGGCCTCTTTACCTCGGTCGTGTTGTCGCTTGCGTTTGGAATTACGGTCTTCTTTCTCACCTGTTTTGCAGCTATTTTCGGCATCCTGATTTACAACGGTGCTGGTCACCACGTGAATTTTGCGGATAGTTACCGATATTTTGCGTTGCCTGCGGGGCTCGCCGCCCTGGCCCTCAGTCTGGTCGTGCTGATCGGCCTGTGGCTGCGCCGCAAGTTCAGCAACAATTAGAGTTCTATGGCCATCATCCCTATTTCGCTTGCCGAACTGCAGTCACTCGCGCCGGAGCAGCAGCGCGACTGGTGCATTCATCTCGAAGCTGGAGACATCCTCTACTTTCCGCAGACGCCCATCAACATCCCGGAAACTGATCTGCAATTCCTGCTCGGTCAGCAGCAGACCGACAGCTCTTTGCACAAGAACATCGCCTACAAGCCCAACATTGACAAGCTCAGCGGAGTCGATACCAAAACTGCGGACGCAGCAGCCGTAGCGCGCCTGCAGGGCATCATGCGGCAATATTCCAAATGTGTCACTGAATTCTTGACCCGTTTTCTCGCGCCCTACAAGGCCAACTGGCACCTCGATTACGCCAGCTTTCGTCCCCAGGAGGAAGAGGGCCGCGACCTGCCGCAGCGTCGGCGCAACGACCTGCTGCACACCGATGCCTTTCCTACCCGCCCAACATACGGCGCGCGCATTCTCCGCTTCTTCAACAACATTCATCCCACGCGCACGCGCGATTGGGTCGTCAGCGATCCCTTCGCTACCATCGTCAAGCAATTCGTCCCCGCTGAAATTACGCCTCGCGTCGATGGAGCACTCAGTCGTGCCGCCAAATCGCTGGGCAGCAGCATAGGACTCGGCGCAGCTATTCCATCCATCAAGCGCACCGCGTATGACGACTTCATGATGCGCTTTCATAATTTTCTAAAGGAAAACACCGGCTTCCAGGCAAACTGCCCGAAATACGCCTTCAACTTTCCTCCAGGCTCCAGCTGGATGGTCTATACCGATACCATTCCGCACGCTGTTCTCGCCGGCCAGTATGCTCTTGAGCAGACATTCCTCGTCAACCCGGAAGCGCTCGTCGCGCCGGCGACGTCGCCGTTAAACGTATTGCAGGAAATTGCAGGTTCCAGCCTGCTGTAAGTCTGAAAAAAAATTCCGTCAGACCAGACAAGCAAAGGCTATACTTGCTCCCACTTTGAATGACCAGATCATTCGCGGCGTCAATTTCACGGCGGTGCTGCCGGCAGGGTTCACCGTAGTTCCGCCGAACCCCTTAATGCAGTACTCCGCCATGATGGCCCAGATGCGGGGCATTCCCCAGCCGCTGAGCATGTTCATGCTGCTGCCGCCCGGATCGCAGCTTACTCAGTTCACACCGGCCATTGTGATGGTTGAGGAAATTGATCCGGGAACATCGCAGATTGTTCATATGGCGCTGCAGAACCTCGAATCACCGGATGTTGCATGGGGACTGGCGCAGTCGTTGCAGGTGCAGTATGTCTTTAATTTCGCTCCGCTGCGTCAAATTCCTCTGCAAGCCGGTATGGCAATCGGAAGAGAGTTCGACGCTATCGGGCCGCCTCCATTCAACGTCGCCATCCATACGCTCATTCTGCTTGCTCAGGGACCCGCCTCAACCGTAAAGGTCATGGTTATGGTGCAGACGCAGCGTTGGAGCGAGTTCCTGGCTCCCTGCCTGCAATTCGTTGGTGGCATTAACGTCTCCGGCGGAACTTCGATGCCTGTTGCGGTAGTGGCCGTCGCCGATCCCAATCGTCCCGACCAGATGCAATTGAACATCATCAATCCCAAAACGCAGCAGCAGACGCCGGTCATGTCCGTTCCAGCCGGCGCTGTGTACAACGTCACCATTCACATGACTGACAACTCGGTAAAGGTGAACGGAAGCATTCAAGGAGCCGGTATAGCAGTGGGACAGCACAGCCTTGCATCCACTGCAGCACGGGCAGAATCGGGAGCAAATGTATGACAGACAACAGCGGAACCTATGTAGGCGGCGGCATTTCCGGCTTCGGAATTGCCGTGGGCCAGGGAGCAACTTCCAACGTCTCGAACGTCAATGCAAACGTGAATGCAGCCGATCAGCAGCAACTTCTCAAGCTCATCGAAGACCTGAAAGCAGAAATCCAGAAATCCAGCATGCCCGACGCCATGAAAAGCACAATCGTCGAAAGCGTCGTCCAGCCCATGCAGCAGGATGTAAAAGCTCCGGAAGCAAAGAGCAAACTGGAATCAGGATTGGAGAAGCTGAATCTTCTGGTCAAAGCCTCCGGCGCCGCGCAGAACGAGTTGTCAACCATTGGAGCTATTGCCGGCATGATTGCCAAATTCGGCGGCATCGCTTTTCACACAGTCGCGCCGTTTCTCGCCGGCTTTGGACTATAGCAAAATGCCGGCCGTCATCAGGTAGGCGCTTGCTTCAGCCTGCATTGGTTTCGTAAGGGCATGGCTTTTAGCCATGCCATAAATGCTGCCCCCATGAATGGGGCTTTAGCCCCTGAGGTAACGCGATTCCTGGTTACACGCCGCAGAATTTTAATGCTCGAACCCCGGCCTGCCCTCACGGATCTTCGCCGAGAACCCCGGATCCTTGTCCGCCAATTTCGCCGCCGGATTGATATAAGCTCGCTTCATCAACTCATCAAACGGCAACCCATCTCCGGCAAGATTGCCTTCTCGATACTGTTCCGCCGCTCCCTTGCCATTCAGCAGAATCGTCCAGTTGCGCTGGAGTGTGCTCATTGTCTTCAACGCGAATATCTCAGTCGTGCAGTTATGTGTGGCAGCGTTATACCACTTCGGATGATCGTGCAGATAATTTGTGAATCCGATGTAATCCAGAAACAGTGACCGCGCAAATGCAGGGGTTGCCGTAGTGTGAAACAGATACAAATCCTCGCCCACGCGGTAATTCGTGCGTAACCTCACCACGTCGCGTTCATCGCTCACCACAGAAATCAGCGTGAACTGCCGGAAGAACCCGCGAATCGCCGAATAGCTCTGCCCCACATACTTGCGCGCCTCAATCGAGAACGCCACGTGCCGGCCCCCGCCAACGTCAAAGCTCATGATGGTGTGGGCGATCCATGGAGAACCCCAATAGTCCACAAAAACATCCATGCCGCGAATCTGCGACAAATCCACTTCGCGCACCGGCCACGCGCAGGTGTAATCAAACTCCGCGCGATAATCGCAGCTTCGCGTGTGGTAAATCGTGACGTGATCGCCATTTACCTGCCCGTAAGCAAGCTGCGAGACATCCGCCTGCCAGTTACCTTCATTAGAAGGTAGAAGCGAAAGCCACCATACCAGCACAACTACAAAACAACCAATGCAGCCGAGCACGCGATACCAGAACCGCTTCACCTTCAGAACCGCAGCAGATACCGCGACCAGATAGATAGCTACGCATGGGACACGCAGCCATGCGATCCGCACATCAAAGCAAAGCGCAGCAACCGCCCAGATCGTCATCAACAACACAACGAGCCAGACAAAACTACGTCCAACTTTGCAAATCAGACTCTTCTTAGCCATGCGCCGTCAAAGCAATCTCCGATAGTACACGGCACAAGCACCAATGCAAATGAATACGTCTCGAAAAGCTAGCCGAAGGATTTTCGTGGCTGTGAAACCTGCGGTTCGTAAGGGCATGGCTTCAGCCATGCCATAATTTGCATCGAATGAACGGGGCTTTTAACGCCTGAGGTAACAGGATTTCTCCCAATCAGATTTCTTCCATCTCCTCATTAAACCCATCAAGCCCGCTCAATGCCCCGCCGACCCGCCACCCCCGGGCCTGAAATTGCGCGTGAAAAATACAACCGGAATCCCGAGCAGCGCAATCCATCCAAGCAGATGAAAGCAATCCGTGAACCCAAGCAAACTCGCCTGCTGTAGTAACTGATCGTACATCCGTCCGCTGGCGTGCGAAACAGCATCGACATGCGAAAACCCAAGCTGCTCAAAACTCTTCGTCAGCGAATCCCGGGTCGAATCTACCAGCGGCAATCCATGCGCCAGCGTATCGCCCAGGCGCGCCTGGTGCAGGTCCATGCGGCGCTCATGAAATGTTGTGACAAATGCTACGCCAAAGCTGCCACCCCAGTTGCGCGCCAGGTTGGTGAAGCTCGAAGCCTTGTTGTTTTTCTGCGGCGGCAGATACGAATATGCCATCACGCTCACCGGCACAAACAGGAAGGCATAACCAAATCCCTGAATTGCGCGCGCAAAAGCGTAATGGAAATAATCTGTCTGCGGAGTAAAGCTGCCGTAGTACCACATCGAACACGCCACCACGGCATAGCTGAAGATGATGAGATGCTTCGGATTGACTTTGCCCGACTGCACCAGCCGCGCCACAAACGGCGCAAGAAAAGTAATCACCAGCGCTCCGGGACCAAGCACCAGACCGGCATCGGTGGCCGTATATCCATAAAGCGTCTGCAGAATCTCCGGAATCATCGTTGTGCTCCCGAAGAGCACAAATCCAAAGAGAAAATAGAAGATCGTTGCCGAAGCAAAATTCCGCTCTTTCAGCAGCGTGATTTCTACGACTGGATCCGTGTGGTTCCACTCCCAGTAAATCGCAATGCTGAGCGTGAGGATGGCAGCAATCAGCAGCGCCACAATCGTAGGACTGCCGAACCAGTCATCAATCTGCCCACGATCCAGAACCACTTCCAGGCAGCCGAATCCAACCGCGATCAGTCCAATGCCCAGTCCATCGATCCGCAGCTTGCCACTCGCGCGCAGCTTCGCAATCTCCTCCTTGAAACTCGGCGGATCATGCACCAGCCGGCTGCTCAGAATCAGCGACAGGATGCCAATCGGCACGTTGATAAAGAAAACCCAGCGCCACGAGAAGCTATCCGTAATCCATCCACCCAGCGGAGGCCCAATAGCCGGCGCCGTCACAATCGCCATGCTGTAGAGGGCAAATGCAGCCGCGCGTTTCTCCGCGGGAAATGTATCGACCAGGATCGCCTGCTCCACCGGAGCAAGTCCGCCGCCGCCAATTCCCTGCATCACTCGGAACAGCAGCAGAAAGCCAAGCGTTGGCGCAACGCCGCAGAGAAACGAAGTAGCCGTGAACAGGCCCACGCACATCATGTAATAGCGCTTGCGCCCGAAGACACGCGAGAGCCACGCGCTCAGCGGCAGCACCACCGCATTGGCAACCAGATATGAAGTCAACACCCACGTCGCTTCATCGAAGCTCGATCCCAGTCCGCCTGCGATATGCGGCAGGGATACATTGGCGATGGAAGTATCGAGCAGTTCCATGAACGTCGCCAGCGTCACCGTAACGGCTACCGCCCAGGGATTGATCGAGCGCGACTTTTCGGCAACATCAACAGAAAGCTGAGGGCGGGCTAGAGTCGCTGTGCTCATCGCGAAAAGGTGGTATGCTGAACACAGATTCATGCAGAGACCGAACGGTCGCAAATTTTCCTGTTAAAAGTTCCGTGAACACCGTCCTCACCAAAGGCGAAAAGACCCGCGACAAAATCATTCGCAAGGCCGCTGTTGTCTTCAATAAGCGCGGATACTCAGGCGCAAGCCTTTCCGAATTAATGGAAGAGACGGGCCTCGAAAAGGGCGGCATCTACCGTCACTTCGATAGCAAGGAAGACTTAGCCGTCGCCGCCTTCGATTACGCCTGGTCGGAAATCAAGGAGAGACGACGCGCCCGACTTGATCAAATTCCCAGCCCTCTCGGCAAATTGCGAGGAATGGTCGACGGCTTCGCCTCCAAACCATCCGTAGTTCCCGGCGGCTGTGCCTTAATGAACACCGCCATTGATGCCGACGACGGAAACCCTGTTCTCCGCGCCCATGCTCGCGAAGCGTTGCGCGAATGGCAGGATTATCTCGAAGGACTCGTGCGGCAGGGAATCAAAGCAGGTGAAATCGATCCAAAAGCATCGCCTTCTGCCATCGCCTCGACAATCATTTCTACACTGGAAGGAAGCCTGATGATGTCGCGACTCTCCGGCGACCGCTCCGCGCTCGACAACGCCCGCAAACACCTGCATAAGATGCTTGATGATGTAGCGAAATAGCGCAGATATGCACGAATAAGTGAATTGTCATCCTGAGGCGCAGGCGAAGGATCTGCTTTTTTTACAACCCATCAGAACGCAATGGGTGCCCATCCTGAAGCGTAGCGAAGGGTGGTGTCAGCAATAACCATCAACAGCTTTTTGCGCCAAAGCAGGAAACCCGCTCATCTATGAATTAGAGAAATGAGCAAAGACACCGCCGTACTCGACAACCCAATCTGGCACGCACTCTCCACCGCCCACGCCCACTTTGCTGAAGGCGACGATTATGTCAGGCGCTATCCAATAGACATAGGCCCGCTCACCGGAATGAAGGACCAAAGCCCGCGTGCCTATCAGTCACTCGCACAGCTTCTCGGACCGGACGACATATCTGTTCTCTTTCTCACAGAGCCGCCAACTCCGCCTGAAAATCTGCGACTACTGCGGTGTTTCCCCATGTATCAGATGATTTGCCTCGCACCTCTGCAGAGCAACCATCACAGCTTCGCCATTGAAACCCTCTCCACCGCCGACGTGCCCGACATGCGCAAACTGGCCGAAGCAACAGAGCCTGGCCCTTTTCGCCAGCGCACGATAGAACTCGGCGGCTATCGAGGAGTCCGAGTTGACGGCCGCCTCGCCTCCATGACTGGCCAGCGTTGCGGCCTCACAGACTTCACCGAAGTCAGCGCTGTCTGCACCTGGCCCGAATTCCGCGGACGCGGCTACGCCAATGCTCTCGTCGCTGCCGTCGCAAACGGCATCTTCGAGCAGAACAAGACACCTTTCCTCGGCGTCAAAGAGGACAACGCAAATGCCATCCGCGTTTACGAGAAAGCCGGCTTCAAAATAAGGCGTACTCTCTACGTAACCGTCTTAAAGCGCGCTTGATAGACCGCTTCGATTGAAACTAATCACGGCTCCATACGTCTTCAAACTCAATCGCCGTGGAGATATCTGATATTCTTCCACTTTCCTTGATTGACCCTTTTGAGGAGGACATGTACGCATGTTGAATCGATGTCGCCGGCCCTTGTCGGCGCTGCTGCTCGCTATTGCCATCCCGGTCTTTGCCGCAGACAAACCCAAATCCAAACCAGCCGCAGACGATCCTACCCTATCCTACGAACAACCCCAGCCCGCTACCGAAAACCTCGACCTTACGATGTACCAGCGCATCCGTGAAGAGGGCCTTCTGCATTCCCACATCATGGAGTACGCTTCGGCGCTGACTGACGACATCGGCCCGCGCCTGACCGGCTCGCCCAATATGGCTAAAGCGAACGCCTGGACACGCGACCAGCTCACCGCGATGGGCTGCGTGAACGCGCATCTCGAAGACTGGGGCGAATTTGGAATGGGCTGGCAGCAGCTCAACACCTGGGTTCGCATGACCTCGCCCGATACTGCCGTCTTCATCGCGCAGGCCACGCCCTGGTCACCATCGACCAACGGAACCGTGAGTGGCGAAGCCATCTACGTCAACATCGACAGCGAAAAGGACTTCGATAAATATAAAGGCAAGCTCGCCGGAAAAATTGTACTTCTAGGCGAAATGCGCGAGGTCCCGCCCGTCGACAAGGCACTCTTCGAGCGCTACTCCGATAAGGAACTCGAAGAGCTCGCTCAGTTTCCAGTCACCGACCGAGCCGCTGCTGACTTCCAGGCGCGCCTGCAACGCTACCTGCAGCGCTATAAGCTGGTCGACAAAATCGCCGAATTCCTGGCCGACGAAAAAGCTACAGCCGTCATCCGTCCCAGCCGCGACGGTAAGAACGGTGGCGGTTCTGGCGGAACCATCTTTGACGATAACGGCGCAGCGCTTGGCCGCCAGCCCTATCTCGCCGACCACAAAGTCAAAGTCCCGGTCGTCGTCATGGCCATCGAGAGCTATGGCCGCGTCTACCGCCTGCTGGAGCAGCATGTTCCTGTCACGCTCGAAATGGACGTCGAAACCAAATTTACCGGCGACCACGAACACGGCTTTGACACCGTCGCCGAAATCCCCGGCACTGACCCCAAACTGAAAGACGAAATCGTCATGGTCGGCGGCCATCTTGACAGCTGGATCGCCGGCACCGGAGCCACCGACAACGGCGCAGGCTCCGTCGTCGCCATGGAAGTCATGCGCATCCTGAATGCGCTGCAAGTCAAACCACGCCGTACCATCCGTATAGCACTGTGGAGCGGTGAAGAAGAGGGCCTCTACGGCTCGCGCGGATACGTCAAGCAGCACTTCGGCTACGCGCCTCCGCTCAACACTCCAGACCAGGCTCAGCTGCCCGAGTTTCTCCGCAAGACCGGACCGCTCGAAATCAAGCCCGAGCAGAAGCTCGTCTCCGGCTATTTCAACGTTGATAACGGCTCCGGTAAAATCCGCGGCGTCTACCTGCAGGAAAACGCCGCCATTGCGCCCATCTTTGCGCAGTGGATCGCTCCGCTCAAAGACCTCGGTGTAACCACCCTTTCGATGCGCAATACCGGCGGCACCGACCACCTCTCCTTCGACGCCGTCGGCATCCCCGGCTTCCAGTTCATTCAGGACGACCTGGATTACGAGAGCCGCACCCACCACTCCAACCAGGACACCTATGAACGCCTGCAGGCAGGCGACCTCAAGCAGATCGCTACCGTCGAGGCCATCTTTGTCTACAACGCCGCCATGCGCGACCAGATGCTACCCCGCAAGCCGCTGCCGCATCCTGAGCTGCGCGACAAGCAAACAGCCCCGTTGCCAAACCTCTTCCCCGGAGCAGTGCCTCCCGCTGACGAAAAGAAATAGCCAATCTCCAAACACAATGAAAAGCGGAAGTTCCGGCTTCCGCTTTTTCATTTCTCAAAATAAGTCCCGAATAAATAAATCCCGCTGCCGAATGGACGAATCTTATATGACGTATTAAAAATATTTATCGTGGCTGGCTTGTTCCCATCCCGCGAACGTTCCTACGGCAGTTTCGCCCTTCTGCTCTGCATCATCCTGGGAGCTCCCACCATCTCTCGCGCACAGACCGGCACTCTCATCTTCTACGCCGACCGGCAGGTAAGCGAAGCACTTTGGCAGCCGCTCTTCTTCGCCATTCATGAAGACTTTGCTCAGGAAAGCTACGGCCTGATCGAGAGCGATCCACATCTGCTGCGCGCCAGCGAAATCCATCCAGGTCAGGAATTCGGCAATGTTATTGAAGTGAAGTTGCTTGGCCGCTGCGATGTTCCTCAGCAGGCATATCGTCCGCTCAAACCCGGTCCGTTAGGATGGGTGCTCCGCGTCCATGGCGAGATCCAGCCCTATATCTACGTCGATTGCACCCGCATGGCGCAGACCCTCAACGCCAGCACCCTCGGCATGTCATTCGAGCAGCGCACCCGCGCCATGTCCCAGGCAATTTCGCACGTTCTGGTGCACGAATGGATCCACATCGCTACCCAGAACGCCGCCCACACTGAGCACGGGATCACCCAGGCGCAGCTTACGCCATCTACATTAATCGCAGAGCCAGACAAGGTGCCGGGCAGCTTTGGCCTCAATGCGATAGCCGACGAAAAATAACCCTGCCCGCGTATTTTCTCCCGCTATACTGACCGTCATGACGCGCTGCATGATCCTGGCCTGCATCTTCCTGGCCTTCCATGTCCAGGCACAGGAGCACTCTGTGAAAGTTGAAGAGCAGAAATCCTTCAGTGTGATCGGCCTTGCCGTGCGCACCAATAACCAACAGGAGGCCACTGGTCAGGGCGAGATTCCCAGGCTCTGGCAACGCTTCATGCAGGAAGGGACAGCCGATAAAATCCCCAACCGTGCCGACCAGAACCTCCTTGCCGTCTACACTGACTACGAAAGCGACCAGACCGGCGAATACACCTATCTCATCGGCGCGCGCGTCACTTCAACCGCCGATGTCCCCGCCGGGCTGACGCTCAAAGAAATTCCCGCAGGCCCCTACGCCATCCTCCAAAGCGAATCAGGTCCTCTCCAGCAGGTCATGCCGAAAATCTGGACAAAGATATGGTCCATGTCCGCCAAAGACCTCGGCGGCGAGCGCGCTTTCAAGGCGGACTACGAAGTCTATCCGCCCAGCTTCGACCCGCAGAATGCGCAAGTGCCCTTGCACATTGGATTGAAATAGCTGTCATCCAGGGGCGGAGCGAAGGACCTGCTTTCCCTAATGGTCAGCTCAAAAGCGGTGCCCCATCCTGAGCCGCAGGCGAAGGGTGTGAACAAAATCTGTAGCCTTCACCTGCTAGCATAAAAACAAGACCAGATTCCAAACCTTATCTATGAACGCACCTGAAAAATCCATTCGCGTCCAGCTCCCTGACGGCTCAGAAAAACAGCTCCCCGCAGGCTCCACGCCACTCGACGTAGCCAACAGCATCTCGCCGCGCCTGGCTTCTGCCTCTGTTGTCGCCCGCATCAAGCCGTTGCATGGAAACGGCCCCCTAACCGGGGCAGCCAAAGAGGGCGAAGCCGCCATGTACAGCGCCGAAGACATGCAGGCCGAGCGCCTCGTAGATATGAGCACGCCGTTGCATGAAGACGTATCCCTGCAGCTTCTCACCGAGAAAGACCCCGACGCGCTCAAGGTGGTCCGCCACTCCGCCGCGCACGTGCTCGCGACCGCGGTGCTTGAGCTTTTTCCTGAAACCAAGCTCGGCCATGGCCCAGCCACTGACTCCGGGTTCTTTTACGACTTCTATCGGCCCACTCCCTTCACTCCCGAAGACCTGAAGCTCATCGAAGGCCGTATGGCCGAAGTCGTCGCGCGCGACGAGAAGTTCGTCCGCGAATGGGAGCCGCGTGAAGAGGGCCTTGCCCACTTCAAGGCCGAAAACGACTTCATGAAGGTCCACTTCGTGGAGAAGTTCACGAAGCCCGGCGACGAAATTTCGCTCTATCGCAACGGCACATTCGTCGATTTCTGCCGCGGTCCGCACGTCCCGTCTACAGGTCGGGTCAAAGCATTCAAAGTGATGAGCCTTTCCGGAGCATACTGGCTTGGCGACGAAAAGAACCCGCAGCTGCAGCGTATCTACGGCACGGCATTTTTCTCGAAGAATGACCTGGACGCCTATCTCAACCTGCTGGAGGAAGCGAAAAAACGCGACCATCGCCGGCTCGGCAAGGAGTTGGAGCTGTTTACTGTCAATGAAGATGTTGGCTCCGGTCTCCCTTTGTGGCTTCCCAAAGGCGCAACCATACGGCGCATTCTGGAAGAGTACATACTCGGCCTCGAGCGGAAGCTGGGTTACGAGCACGTCTACACTCCAAGCCTGGCCAAGGTCGATCTGTACGTGCGCTCAGGCCACTGGGAACACTATCACGAAGACATGTTTCCCCCGATGGACCTTGAAACCGAGCAGATGGTCCTGAGGCCGATGAATTGCCCGCATCACATCCTGATTTATGAATCGAAGCTCCGCAGCTATCGTGATCTGCCGGTTAGGCTGGCCGAGCTGGGCACCATGTACCGTTATGAACGGTCAGGCGCGCTCAGCGGATTGAGCCGTGTACGCTGTATGACGCTCAACGATGCGCATATCTTCTGCACGCCTGACCAGATCAAGGAAGAGTTCTCGAATGTAATGAAGCTGGTCGAGCAGGCGTATCGTGATCTGGGAATCACAAAATACAGCTACCGCCTGTCGCTGCGCGATCCTGCAAACAAAGAGAAATACGTTGATAACGATGCGATGTGGGCGCTCGGTGAACGTGTGCTGCGCGAAGCACTGGACTCACTGGGCCTTCCTTACCGGGAAAGCATCGGCGACGCGGCATTCTATGGACCGAAACTCGATATCCAGCTTGCCGACGTAATGGGCCACGAGGAAACCTACTCAACTATTCAGGTCGACTTCCATCTGCCCAACCAATTCGATCTCAAATACACAGGCGCAGACGGCAATCCGCACCGCCCCGTAATGATCCATCGCGCCATCATCAGCACCATGGAGCGGATGGTTTCCTACCTCATCGAGCTGTATGCCGGGGCCTTCCCGCTCTGGCTTTCGCCGGTGCAGATCGGACTGGTTCCCATCAGCGAGCGCCATCTTGACTACGCGAAAAAAGTACAGCAGCAGTTACAAAATGCCGGACTCCGCGTCGAGTTGGATAGTCGCAATGAAAAGATGAACGCCAAAATCCGTGACTTCACGCTGCAAAAAGTGCCGTACGTGTTGGTCATGGGCGACAAGGAAGCCGAAGGCAACGCCGTCAGCGTCCGCACAAGAGGCAAAGGCGACCAGGGCTCTCAGCCGCTCGAAGACTTCATCGCGAAAAGCAAAAAACTGGTAGAGGAAAAATCAATGGAGCTATAAAAGCTCCCATAAAGTTTGTCATTCTGAGCAGTGCGAAGGACCTGCTTTTTCGCCAGCGACCAGCGTCAAAACGGGCGCCCAGAACCTGCCCTGAGCGAGCCGAAAAAGTCTCACTGATGTTCCCCCCTATATTATTGAAAATACGTAAAGAAAGAGGGGTAGGGGTACTCTAACGTCCCTTGGGCTGTGAGCGCCCTCCGCCCTGCGGTGCCGGATGAGGAGTTGAACGGACCTCTTGCCGCATGGCTGCATGAGGCTTCTCCTGCTGCGGATGAGATTGCGGTTCCTGGCGCGGTTCCTGGTGCTGCACGGGACGGGCTTCCTGCTGTGCCCGCTGCTGTTCATGTTGAGCTAGCGGTCGAGGCTCAGGGCGCTGCTGCGGCTGTGCTGCCGGATGCTGCTGCTCCGGCGGCCTTGGCTGCTCATGCTGGACTTCAGGCCGCTGCTCCGGCTGAGGCCGCGATTGTTCGCGCTGCTGGACCGGCGCGGCATGCTGCTGTTGTGGTTCCGGCCTTGCCTGTTGCGGTTGCGGACGACCTTCCGGCTGACGTTGTACCTGAGGCTCAGGCCGAGCTTGTTGTTCATGTTGAACAGGGGCAGGCCGTGTCTCAGTTCGCGCATTATTTTCCGGATGTGTCTGCGGCCGGATCAGATTTGGATGCTGCTGCAACTGTGGCTGAGGCTGACGCTCAGGCCGCGCGGGGCTCACCGCAGCCGGTCGGGCTTCCGGATGTTGTTCCGGCATGTGTTGCTGCTGGACAGTTGGGCGATTTACGGCTGTGCGCTCGACGAATCCAGGATTGGCCACTCCCCGCACCGGAGGTTGTGCGGCCGGCGCATGGAAAGGCGTAGCCAGTGGGCGGTTCAATGCCACCGTCTGCGGATGGCCGCGGTTCACGCTGTAGAACTGCGAACGGTCCTGTGCCGCCTGACGCATGTGTGCGGTCTGCACAGTCAGCGGAGGCAGATGCCGCTCATGTGATGCATACAGTTCCGCCGGGGTAGGACGTGCCTGAATTCCGCCCGGGCCGTTGTAACTGACTCGGTTGTTGCTGTTGTAGTTGTTGATGGTCACATTGTTGATCGTGACGTTATGCACATAGACATTCTTCACGATCGTTGTATTCACGTTGGTGATCGAGCGGTTGTAATAGAAGTTGTTGTGGTTCCAGTAGCCGCCATAGTATCCGCGGCCCACATAGCCGTGACCGTAATTGATGCCGCCATAGTAGCCGATGTGCGGCCCCCAGTATCCGTGATGCCAGAAATAGCGGTTGTTGCCCCAGCCCCAATATCCGGGCGTCCATAACGCGCCGATATAAGGCGCAATCACCCACACACCCGGAACCCAGTAGTAGCCCACTGGCTGGTAAGCCCAGTAACCCGGCGTCCAGATGTAATTCGGCCCCGGGCACGGCGGCTGTTCGTAAACCGGGAGTGGAGGCGGCGGCTGTGGCGCGTAAACCGGCTGCTCGACTACGGAGTCGTCATAATATCCACTCTGGTCTGAACTGACCTCAGTCGGAGGAACAGTATTGTCCTCCGGATA
>Ga0070740_10001680_pt1 | contig 29202 bp, 27 predicted proteins | sample Coa_R2_FD_67286 | JGI IMG/M metagenome (GOLD analysis project Ga0070740, IMG submission 67286) | Surface soil microbial communities from Centralia Pennsylvania, which are recovering from an underground coalmine fire - Coalmine... | ecosystem: Environmental > Terrestrial > Soil > Unclassified ...
CAGCCGGCTGGCCGACCACACGCTGCGCCAGCGAAAGCGATGGCCGCAGCGTTTGCATTTGTGACGGCCATCCGCCAACTGATACCGTCGAGTGTAGCCACACTCGGGACATTTCTTCATGACCAAATCCTTCCGGATTTGGTCCAGTTTGGTTAGGTATTACCAAATTAAAACGGCCTCCGAAGAGGCCGTTTGTATCGGTAGCATTAGAAATGCTTTGTTGCCGATAGTCCCCACCATCGGAAAACCTGATACGGTTAAGAAGGCTATACGAAATACTATGGGGAGTGCAACATGGCCTACCGCCTGGGGCTCGACGTCGGAACGGCCTCCTGCGGCCTGATCGCCTGGACGCTGGATGAGCAGGGCCAGCCATCCGAGTTGGCCTATCATTCGCTGGACATCTGGTCGGAACCCTTACTGCCGGCCAAATCCAGCGGCGTCGGCGAGCCGAGAAATGCCGCCCGCCGTGCCGCGCGAATGTTGCGCCGGGGCATCTATCGTCGAGCCCGCCGGCTGCGGCGCATTGCGCATCTGGCATCCTTGCTGGGCCTGGATCGTTGCGCCGTACCACCCGACAGCGGCCAAGACATCCACCGCCTGCGCGCGCTCGCTGCCGAACAACGAGTCGAGTTGGCCGACCTGCTTCGCATTTTTCTGCGCATGGCCAAAAACCGCGGACCTTCCGGTGCCTGGGTCTATGCCGAGCCGGAGCTGACATCAGGTAAAGGCAAGCGCGGCAAAAAGAACCCGTCGGAAACGGCCCTGGCCGACGAGGCCGTGGCAACACTCGTCGAGGCGGACAAGAAAGCAGCCGAAGAAAAGAAAGGAATCGTCGGCGGCGTGCGCGAGCTCGAAAAGCTGATGCGGGAAGCCGCGCAAGCACTCGGCAAAACCGAGCTCACGCTGGGCCAGTATCTGCACTATCGCCGCGAACGTGGGGAAAGCGTGATTCTCGGCAAACCGGATGCGAAACCCTGTCCGCTCTATCCCAGCCGGCGCATGGTCGAAAACGAGTTCAATCGCATCTGGGATACACAGGCGCAATTTCATCCCGTCATGCGGGACCGGACGGTGCGCAACCAATTTTTCGGTGCGATCTTTGCTCAGCGCCCGCTCAAGTCGCCTGCCCCGATGGTGGGCCGCTGCCCGCTGGAACCGACCCTGCCGCGCGCGCCGGCGGCGCAGATGGCCGCCCAGGCCTTCCGCATCGAAAAGCAGATCGCGGATCTGCGCTGGGGCATGGGCAAGCGCGCACAGCCGTTATCCCCGGAGCAAAAAGCGATCGTGCGCGAACTGCTCAACTCGCAGGGCGAAGTCGCTTTCAGTACGATCCGCGAGGCGCTGGACAAAGCGGGCCATCCCGGCCCGCCTGGCTGTGGACTCAATATGGAACGCTCCAGCCGCGAGAGTCTCAAGGGCAACACGACACTCGCAGTATTTCGAAAGCTCGGGCTCGACGCCGAGTGGAACGCGCTCGACGAGAAGACCCAAGTTCAGGTCATCAACTTCCTCGCTGATCTCGGCTCGCCGGACGCGCTGGACAGCGACGACTGGCATCTGAATTTTGAAACCGTGCAGAAAGACCCAGCTACCGGCAAGCGTAAGAAGCGGGAATTCAGCACGGCTATGGTCGCTTTCGTCAATCACCTGCGACAGCGCCCCAAGTTCGGGCGCCTATCGTCGATGGGTTTTGACGGTGGACGCATGGCTTATTCCATCAAGGCGCTGAAAAAGCTTACCGAACTGATGCAGGAACAAGGTCTGGACGAGCGTGCGGCAGCGGAACGCGCCTACGCCGACCATTTCAAGGCAAAGCCCTTGTCGTGCGAACTGCCGCTGCCGCCGGAGACCGGCAACACGGTGGTGGACGTCGCGCTGCGCCAGGTCTATCGCGCTGTCGATCGTGCGATGAAAGCGCTCGACGGCCCGCCGTCACAAGTGATCGTCGAGCTTTCGCGCGACATGGCGCTGGGCATCAAAAAGCGCAGCGAGATCGAGACGAAGATCAACGTCAATAACAAAGCCCGCCGCGAGGCGGCCCAGGCGATCGCCGAGCACGGCGAGCAGGTGACGGACAAGAAAATCGACCGTTATCTGCTGTGGGAGCAGCAGATGCACTACTGCCCCTACTGCGATCGTCGCATCGAGCTGGGCGAAGCGCTCGGCTCCGAAACCGAGCGCGAGCACATTCTGCCTCGCGCTTTGACGCGGGTCGGAGGCAAGCGCAGCCAGTTGGTGCTCGCCCATCGGACCTGCAATCAACAAAAGGGTAATCGCACGCCTTGGCAGGCGTTCGGCAATGACGAGGCGCTCTGGCGGATCATCGAAACGCGGGCGGAGCAATTGCGCGAGAAAAAACAATTCGGCAAAGCACGGCTGCTTCTGCTAAAGGATTGGGAAGAGGAGGTTCTCGACGACAAGGCTATCCAGGATTTTACTGATCGCCAGTTCCACGAAGGCTCGTGGATCGCAAAACTCACCGCGCAATGGCTGCGCACGGTGTGCGCGGATGTCGCAGTCTCACGCGGCGAGTTGACCGCGCATCTGCGCCGCATCTGGAAGCTGGATACCGTCATCCCAGAAGTGCGGTTCGCACAAAAGCTGCCGGTGCTGGATCGGGAAGGCAAGCCGATCTCCGAAGAAGAATTCCGGCACCATAAGCTCTGGTGGGAAGGACACGGCAAAGAGGCAGGCGGTATCGAGACCGAGCGCAAGCCTAACAAGCGCATAGATCACCGCCACCACTTGGTGGACGCACTGGTGATCTCGCTCACCGACCGCAAACTGTTCCAGAAGATGGCCGAAAACTACAAGCAGGAGCGCGAGAAGGAAAGACGCGGAGAACGCGCCAAGCTCAGCCTGTACGAGGCGCCACCTATTCCCTCCTTGCGCGAGTTGGCCGTCGAGATTGTGACCAACGCCAAGATCCGGCATAAGCCGGATCGCTATCCCGATGGTCCGCTGTTCGAGCAAAGCGCTTATGGCTTGAACCGCAAACCGAACGCGGAGGGCAAACAGCAGCTCGCGATCAGCAAGCCGCTGAAGGCTTTGATTGACAACAAAGGCAGCGCCAAAAAAACCCGCAAAGCGCTTGAAAATATCGAAAGCGAGGTCACTCGCTCGACCGTTCTGAAGGCCTTCGACTCACGGATCGCCGCCGGAACGAGCATCAAGCAGGTATTCGACGAAGCCATCCTGCACCCGCAGTTCGGAACACCGATCCGGCGCGTACGGCTGCTCGGCGACTCCGAAGACACCGCCACACGGGTAGTCCATACGAACCGTCATGGCACGCAACTCGAAAAGCGTTATCCCCATGCCGGCAACGCATACCTGGAGATCCGCGTCGAGGGTAACAAGCTGGTCGGTGCTCCGCGGCTTGTCAAGCCACTCGAGGCGATGCGCGAAAAGGGATTGCGACCCCCAACTGGGGTAAGGCGTTTCTGGAAGAAAGACACGATCTCGTATAACGGCGCCCGCTACATCATCGGCAAAATTATTTCTAAAAACGGTGGAACGCTTTGTCTGGTGCCGGTTACGGAGACCTGCACGCACGACGAGTTGCCACATGAGTTGAAGAAATCGGTCAGCGGCAAATCGCTCGCCAGCGTCACGATTATAGATGTCTGAGCACCGCATCCTTCTAATCGAAAACCCTGCCCGACTTTCTGTGGATCTCGGCCGCATCCGCATCGAGCGGGAGGGACAGCAAGAGGTTTTCGTGTTGCCGTCGGACATTGCGGTTCTGCTTTTGCATCACCACACCGTCGAACTCACCGCGCAGGTTTTACGCACGCTCGTAGAAAGCCGCGCCATCGTGCTCGTCACGGACGACAAACATCACCCCAGCGGTTGGCTGACGCCGATGTACGGGCTGCCGCAGGCTAGCCTGCGCTTACAACAGCAGATGAACCTCGCGCCTGAAACGCGAGCGCGGCTGTGGCAGGCCATCGTGCAAGCGCGCATTCGGACCGAAGCGGCCAATCTACGCCACTTCAAACTCAACGGCGCGCTGAGGCTCGAACGACTGGCCGGAGAAGTCGAGCCGGGAGATCGCGCGCATGCCGAAGGCCAGGCTGCGAAGCACTACTGGGACTGCTTCTTCGGCGTGGACTTCAAACGCGACAAGCAGCGGGCGGAAGATTCGCTCAACGTTTCTCTGAATTACGGCTACGCCGTACTCCGCGCCCTGGTGGCGCGCGAGCTGGCGGCGGCGAGCCTTACCCCGATGCTGGGCATCGGTCACATGAGCCACGAGAACCCCTTCAACCTCGCCGACGATTTCATGGAACCGTATCGCTACCTGGTCGAACGCCGCGTCCGGCAGCATCAGGCTCGACTCAGCGAATTCAACACTCAGGCGCGTCTGCTGTTGCTGGGCATCATCAAGGAGACAGTGCGGTTGGGTGAAATGGAATTCCGCTTGCCGGCGGCAATCCGCGAGAGCGTGGCAAGCTTCACACGGATACTCGATAACGGCAACGGCGGACTCGCCCTGCCCGGCTGACCTAAAATGCCTGGCGCCAGTCCCATATTGGGACTATACTGCGTCATGCGGGTGATTGCGCTATCGACGCTCAAGCGGTTCTGGACTCGGTATCCGGAGCACCGGGACGCCGAGCGACCAACGCTCGCCTGGTATCGCGACGTGGTTCAAGCGGACTGGTCGTCCCCGGCCGACGTAAAGCGAGTGTTCCGCAGTGCCAGCATCCTGCGCGACGGTCGCGTGGTCTTCAACATCGGCGGCAACAAGTACCGCATCGTAGTGTGGATCAACTATTCCTACCGCGTGGTGTACATCCGCTTTATCGGAACCCACGCCCAGTACGACGCCATCGACGCGCAAACGATCTGAGACGAGTCATGAACATCAAGCCCATCAAAACCCGCAAGGATTACCAAGCGGCGCTCAAGGAGATCGAATCTTTGATGTCCGCTACGCCCGGCACCAGGGAAGGCGACCGACTGGACGTGCTGGTGACGCTGGTCGAAGCCTATGAACGCGTCCACTTTCCGATGGACTTGCCCGACGCGGTGGACGCCATCCGGTTCCGCATGGAGCAGCAGGGGCTTTCCGTGAAGGACTTGGAGGGCGTGATCGGGCGGCGCAACCGCGTGTACGAAATCCTGAGCCGCAAGCGTCCGTTGACGCTGCGCATGATCGAGCGTCTGCATACGAAGTTCGGCATTCCCGCCGAAAGTCTGCTGAAACAGCGCCAATCCCCTTCACGCAAGAAGGTTGCGTGATCGACTTCGCCCATGGCCATCAACAGTTGGCGCGTCGTGTGGATTCTGGCCTCTTTTGACTGTCCGGTCGGCACAAAGGAGGAGCGCCATGACTACACCGTGTTCCGCCGCCGGCTGCTCGAAGAAAACTTCACGCAGCATCAGTTCTCGGTTTACCTGAAGCACTTTCCCACGATTGCGGCGGCGCAAGCACAGATCGAGCGCCTGCGGACCGACATCCCCACGGACGCGCACGTGGCATTCTTCTTCATCACCGATAAGCAGTACGGGATGACCAAGGAATTCATCGGTCCCAAGCGCAGCAAAATCCGTCCCGATGCGCCTGAACAACTGTTGCTCATCTGAAAAGAATGCCCGCAGGTCAAAGACCTGCGGGCGACCAGAGCGTATCAGGCTTTCCGATGGTGGGGTATCGGAACTAACGCAATCGGATACGCGACAGTCGATGGGAGCGTATCAGGCTTTCCGATGGTGGGGTATCGGAACTACCGCACACGGTGGCGTTCTATGTGTCGAGAGCGTATCAGGCTTTCCGATGGTGGGGTATCGGAACCCGTAGGTCATTGTCGCTCTACCGCACACGGAGCGTATCAGGCTTTCCGATGGTGGGGTATCGGAACGGCTGACGGGCATTATCAATTTCCTGGGGAGAGCGTATCAGGCTTTCCGATGGTGGGGTATCGGAACAGGACGCGCTCAAGGGGGATGCGGAGGCCCGAGCGTATCAGGCTTTCCGATGGTGGGGTATCGGAACGGCAGAACGCGCACGATGGCGAGGCGCAGGGAGCGTATCAGGCTTTCCGATGGTGGGGTATCGGAACCAGCAGCAGCGGCTCGAGCGCGAGGAAATCGAGCGTATCAGGCTTTCCGATGGTGGGGTATCGGAACAGCATCTGCGCGAACTGTACCGCGGCCTTGGAGCGTATCAGGCTTTCCGATGGTGGGGTATCGGAACGGTACATTGAGCGATTCCACCAAACCCACCGAGCGTATCAGGCTTTCCGATGGTGGGGTATCGGAACCGTGCGATTGAACCGGCCCCACGCAGGGGGCCAGTTCAATCGCAGCGGATCGTCCGATCCGCGTAACCGAGAGGTCGCGCTTCGTTACCGCGGCGGCTGCGTCAAGCGCAGGTAGGGCTTGAGGCGCTTGAACTTCGGGAACAGCTTTTGGGCGTCCTCGTCGGAGATCGCGGTCGGGATGATCGCTTCCTGGCCCGGTTTCCAGTTGGCGGGGGTGGCGAGCTTGTGCTTCTCGTTCAACTGCAGGGCGTCGATCGCGCGCAGCACTTCGTCGAAGTTGCGGCCCACGCTCATCGGGTAGATCAGGATCAGGCGGATTTTCTTGTCCGGGCCGACGATGAAGACGTTGCGCACGGTCTGGTTGTCCGCGGGCGTGCGCTTGGAGGCGTCGCCCGAGGCCGACGCCGGCAGCATGCCGTAGAGCTTGGCGACCTTGAGTTCCGGATCGCCGATGATGGGATAGTTCGGCGCGGTGCCCTGGGTTTCCTCGATGTCCTTGGCCCAGCGCGCGTGATCGCCCACGGCGTCCACCGACAGGCCGATGATCTTCACGTCGCGCTTGTCGAACTCCGGCTTGATGCGCGCCATGTAGCCCAGCTCCGTGGTGCACACCGGCGTGAAATCCTTGGGGTGCGAGAACAGCACGCCCCAGGAATGACCCAGCCACTGGTGGAAACGGATCTTGCCCTGCGTGGTTTCCGCCTCGAAGTCGGGCGCGGTATCGCCGATTTGCAATGTCATGTTGGTCTCCGTTGCATTCCGTCCTTGTGCCGGCGAGCGCCGGCGGGCCGCTCGAATCGGCCGCTTGAGCGCTCTATGATGCGCCGCCCGCCGCGCGAATCAAGCCATAAGTTCAGAACGAAGCGACGCAAGCCGCGTGCGCCGGTGAAACCGCAGCGACAAGCCCAGCGCGGCAGCGCCCAGCCCCGCCGTCAAGCCCCACCACAATCCGTCCGCACCCAGGCCGGAACGGAAGGCAAGCCCCCAGGCCGCGGGCCAGCCGACCAGCCAGTACGCCGCCAGCGTCACCAGCGAAGGTCCGCGCGTGTCCTTGAGCCCGCGCAAGGCGCCGTTGGCGGTGACCTGCACGCCGTCGAAAAACTGGAACGCGGCGGCGAGCCACAGAAAATGCGCGGCGCGCGCGGCCACCGCCGTGTCGCGCGTGTAGGCGGCGGCGATGAGCCCGCCGCACAGCGCCATGATCGCCGCGTTGGAGAAGGCATTGGCCAGACCCAGGCCCATGCCGACGAAGCCGCGCAGCCGCGCCGCGCGCGGGCGAGCGGCGCCGATGGCGTATCCCACGCGCACGGTGGTGGCCAAGGAGATGCCAACCGGGATCATGAAGGCCAGCGCGGCGAAATTGATCGCGATCTGGTAGGCGGCCACCGCCGTTTCGCCGAAGCGCGCCATGGTCAGCGCGGCCAGCACGAACAATCCGGTCTCGGCGAGCAGGATCAGCCCGGTGGGCGCGCCCACGCGCAGGATCTCGCGCCCGTCCGCGATCGCGTGCCTCGCGACCGAAGCGGCATCGCGCACTTCGCGCAGCCCCGGCGTGCGCCGGTAAAACCAGGCCAGGGCGGCCGCCATCGCCAGGCTGGAGAGCGTCGTGGCCACGCCGCAACCCGGCGCGCCCAGGCGCGGCAGGCCGAAGTGGCCGAACAGCAGCAGCCAGTCGAGCAGCGCGTTCGCCGCCAGGCCGAGCAGGCCGGCATAAAGAATCGGCCGCGGCCGGCCCAGACCCTCCGCGCTGTAGCGCAAAGCGAACCACAGGCAGAAGCCGAAGCTGCTGGGCGACAGCGTGTGCGCGAAGCGCACCGCCGATGCGGCGGTTTCCGGCGCGAGGCTCAAGCGCGTGAGCACCGGCGCGGCCAGCAGGTTGAGTCCGGCGCACCAGAGGACGGCGCCGAGCAGGGCGAAACGCAGCGAAAGGCGCAGGAACGCGCCGATCTCCGCCGCCGGCCGACCCGCTCCGTGCGCCTGCGCCACGATCGGCGAGCAAGCCATGAGCAGGCCCATGAAAAAAGCGAAGAACGGCACGTTGAGATTGACGCCGACCGCCACCGCGGCCAAGGCGGAGCCGCCGAGCCGCCCGGCGAAGATCGTATCCACCGTGCCCATGCCCACGGCGGCGAGCTGCGCCGCGATCAGCGGCAGGGCGAGCTTCAAGTTGGCGCGCGCTTCCTCGCGGAACGCGCGCGGCACAATGGCAACCATGGCAAAGGGCGGTTCGGCGCGGCGCCGAAAGAAAGGACCGAAGCGGCGTATTCTCGCGGTCGTCGCTGCGCCTTTCCACTCTCGCTCGCCGTGCACACCCATCCGCTCGCCACGCCCGCCGGTCGGTCGGCGCGGCCAACAGCCGGTTCCGCTCGCATACTCCGACGATACGGCTGACGACGCAAAAAGTCCGCAGGCGACCGGCATGGGGAAACTGCTGATCTACGACGAGACACTGCTGCGCGCGCGCTTGCGCGAACGTCGCTTGCGCGCCTGCGCGCTATTCCTGGCCGGCGCGCTGTGCGGGTTCGGTCTGGCGCGCTCGTCCGCGCTCCTGCAATGGGCGAGGTCAGGAGTCGCCGTCATTTCCGCAGCACACGCCGCCGCGCCCGACGAGAACGCGTGCTGGCCGCACGACGCGCCGGGACTGAAACTGGATTGCCACTTGCGGCAATGGCCGGAACAAGCGGAGCCGAATCTCGCCTCCGGATCGCTGGCGCGTTGATCCGGATCAATGTAGCGTTGCCGATATGCCGTGCAAGAGCGGCCTTGCGGATGGGCACGGCCAGGCTCGCATCATAGCCAGGCGTTATGCGCTTCATGCGCACAAGCAATTTGTTCCAGCCGCGGCGCGCCGTTAGTCTTTCAGGGCACTCGACAAAACGTACGGCGCAGCGATCGATCCCTGGACGAGGAGGAGCCGATGGCGGGGTATCAGCGGAAATGCGCCGCCGTGACGGTTCTGTCGGCGGCGTTTTACCTCATGCCGGTGTGGGCCGAAACCGGCACCGTCATGCAGTTACCCGGCGTGGAAGTCACGGCCACGCGTGTGGCCAAGCCGGCCTACGACGTGCCGGCGTCCATCGATCTCATTTCCGCCGACGAGATCCGCAATGATCGCGCCGCGGTCAACATCGCCGAAAGCCTCGGCGCAGTCCCCGGTCTGCTGGCGCGCGACCGGCACAACTACGCGCAGGACGACCAGATCTCGATCCGCGGCTTCGGCGCCAACGCCACCTTCGGCGTGGTCGGCGTGCGGCTGTATTACGACGGCATTCCGGCGAGCTTTCCCGACGGCCAGGGTCAGGTCTCCAACTTCAATCTCGAAGCGGCCCAGCGCATCGAGGTGCTGCGCGGGCCGTTTTCGGCGCTGTACGGCAATTCCTCCGGCGGCGTGATCCAGCTCTTTTCCGCCGACGGGCACGCGCCCTCCGGCGTGCACGGCGGCGTGGCCTACGGCAGCTACAACACGGTGCGCGGCGATCTTGGCGCCGACGGCGTGGCGGGGCCCTTCGATTACAACTTCGATTTCACCCATTACCGCTTCGGCGGCTACCGCGCGCACAGTTCGGCGCGGCGCGAGATCTTCAACGGCAAGCTGAACTGGCACCCCGACGGCGTCAGCACGCTGTCGCTGGTGCTCAACAGCTTTTCCGGCCCCGAGGCGCAGGACCCGCAGGGGCTCACGCGGGCGCAGTTCGAAACCGACCCCAAGCAAGCGAGTCCGGCGGCGCTGGCCTTCGACACGCGCAAGAGCGCCGAGCAGACTCGCGGCGGGCTGATCTATACGCGCGAGTTGACCGACACGCTGGAGCTGCGCGCGATGGGTTATTACGGCCGCCGGCTGGTGCGGCAGTTCCTATCCATCCCGGTCGGCGCGCAGACGCCGCCGACCAGCGCCGGCGGCGTGGTCGATCTGCACGACGGCTTCGGCGGCGGCGACCTGCGGCTCGCCTGGCAGGGCACGCTATTGGCGCAGCCGTTCACCCTGGTCGGCGGACTGGCCTATGACACCGAGGACGAGCGCCGCCGCGGCTACAACAACTTCGTCGGCACGCAGCTCGGCGTGCAGGGCGCGCTGCGCCGCGACGAGGACGACGTGGAATATAACTTCGACGAGTACCTGCAGGCGGACTGGCAGTTCAGCGAGCGCTGGAGCGCGCTGGTCGGCGTGCGCCACAGCCAGGTGAACTTCGACTCGCGCGATCACTACGTCGTCCCCGGCAACGGCGACGACAGCGGTCGCAACGCCTACTACGCGACCACGCCGGTGGCCGGGCTGATGTACCGCGCCGCCGACTGGATGCATCTGTACGCCTCCTACGGCGAGGGCTTCCAGACGCCCACCTTCGCCCAGCTTTCCTACCGGCCGGACGGCAGCAGCGGCCTCAACCTCGACCTCGCGCCGGCGCGCAGCGACAACGCGGAAGCCGGCGCCAAGTTGCGCTGGGGCGAGGACACCGCCGTGGACTTCGCCGTCTTCCGCGCGCTCACGCGCAACGAGCTGGCGGTGGACACCAACGCCGGCGGACGCTCCACCTACACCAACATCGGCCGCACGCGCCGCCAGGGCCTGGAGCTGTCCTGGGATGAACGCTGGTCGCCCTGGTTGCGTTCGCAGCTTGCCTACACTTATCTCGACGCCACCGTGCGCACCGGCTATCTCACCTGCACCGGCGCGCCCTCGCCCTGCCACGCGCCGAGCGTGCCGGTGGCCGCCGGTTCGCGCATTCCCGGCGCGGCGCAGAACCAGCTTTACGGCGAGTTGCGGCTCGGAGGCGAAACCGGCTGGCACGCCGGGATCAACGGCCAGTACTTGAGCAGCGTGCCGGTCAACAGCAACAACACCGCCCACGCGCCCGCCTATGGCTTGCTGGGTCTGGACGCCGGTTACGTGCTGACGCTGGCGCACTGGAATCTGCGCGCCTTCGCGCGCCTGGACAATCTCCTCGACACCGACTACGTCGGCTCGGTGATCGTGGACGACGGCAACGGGCGCTATTTCGAACCGGGGCCGGGCCGCAGTGTCCTGGTCGGTCTGGACGCGCGCTGGCGGGATTGAGCTTCAGCCCGACTGCGCGAGCAGGCGGGCGTTGCCGCCGATCGCCGCAGTATTGACCGTGAGCGTGCGCTCGGTGACGAAGCGCAGCAGGGTGTGCGGGCCGCCGGCCTTGGGCCCGGTGCCGGACCAGCCTTCGCCACCGAAGGGCTGCACGCCGACGACCGCGCCGATCTGGCTGCGGTTGACATAGACGTTGCCCACGCGCGCGCGCTGCTGGATGCGCCGCCAGGTGCGCTCGATGCGGCTGTGAATGCCCAGCGTCAGCCCGTAGCCGCTGGCGTTGATGTCTTCCACTACGGCGTCCAGCCGCCGCGCCGGAAATCGGACGATGTGCAGGAAAGGACCGAAGTGCTCCTCGGTGAGCTGCGCCAGGCTTTCGATCTCCGCGGCGATCGGGGCGAAATAGGTGCCCCGCGCGCAGGATTCCGGCAGTGCGCAGCGCGCCAGCACGTGCCCGGTTTTTTCGATCTCGGCGGCGTGCGCTTCGAGCCTGGCGCGCGCCGGCTCGTCGATCAGCGGCCCGACGTCGGTGGCGAGCCACCGCGGATCGCCGATCACGAGTTCCCGCATCGCTCCGGCGAGCATCGCCGTCACTTTGTCGGCGATCTCCTCCTGCAGATACAGCACGCGCAGCGCCGAGCAGCGCTGGCCGGCGGAGGAAAAGGCGGATACCAGCACATCTTTGACCACCTGCTCCGGCAGCGCGGAGGAATCCACGATCATCGCGTTCTGGCCGCCGGTCTCGGCGATCAAGGTGGCGATCGGCGCCTGGCGCGCGGCGAGTGCGCGGTGGATCGCCGCCGCCACTTCGAAGGAGCCGGTGAAGGCCACGCCGGCTACGCGCGGGTCGGCGACCAGCGCGGCGCCGAGACTGCCGTCGCCGAGCGCGCACTGGAACACCTCGGGCGGCGCGCCGGACTCGCGCAGCAGTTGCGCCATGGCGCTGGCCACCAGCGGCGTCTGCTCCGCCGGCTTGGCCACCACGGGGTTGCCGGCGACCAGCGCGGCGGCGATCTGGGCGGTGTAGATGGCCAGCGGGAAATTCCACGGACTGATGCACACGAACACCCCGCGGCCGTGGAGCTGCAGCTCGTTGAACTCGCCCGTCGGTCCCGGCAGTTCCTGCGGCAGCGCCAGCAGCCGGCGCGCCTGATGGGCGTAGTAACGCAAGGCATCCACCGCCTCGCGGACTTCGGCGACGGCGTCGGGCACGGTCTTGCCGGCTTCCAGGATCAGCAGGCGCACGAACTCGGCGCGGCGCGCCTCCAGCCGTTCGGCCGCGCGCTCCAGCAGCGCGGCGCGCGTTTCCACCGGCGTGGCATCCCAGCGCGGATAAGCCGCCGCCGCCGCGGCCAGCACCTCCGGGACGCGCCCGGGCGCGAGCTGCGACCACTCTCCGACCACGTGGCGCCGGTCGGCCGGCGAAGTCACGGTCAGCGCATCGCCGAAAGGCGCCTGCCCGTCGTAGAGCAAGGATGCGGCGCGCGTGGGCGGTCGTGCCGCGGCGAGTTCGGCCGCGAACGCCAGCGCGGTGCCTTCTTCGGCCAGATTGATTCCCGCGGAGTTGCGCCGCTGCGGACCGTATAGCTCGGCCGGCACGGGAATGTTCGGATTGGACTTGACCGCCAGCGCCTTGACCGCCGCCACGGGATCGGCGGCGAGCGTCTCGGGCGCGACCTCCTCGTCGAAGATGCGGTTGACGAACGAGGTGTTGGCGCCGTTTTCCAGCAGGCGGCGCACCAGGTAGGGCAGCAGGTCCTCGTGCGATCCGACCGGCGCGTAGACGCGGCAAGGCACGGGGCAGTCCTCGCGCACCGCGCGGTACAGCGCCTCGCCCATGCCGTGCAGCCGCTGGAACTCGTAGCCCTGCGCATCGCCGGCGTAAACGCGTACCGCCGCGACGGTGTGGGCGTTGTGGGTGGCGAGCTGCGGATAGAACACCTCGCGCGCCGCGAGCAGCCGCCGCGCGCAGGCCAGATAGGAGACATCGGTGTTGAGCTTGCGCGTGAACACCGGATAGCCGGGCAGACCCTGCTCCTGCGCACGCTTGATCTCGGTGTCCCAGTACGCGCCCTTGACCAAGCGCACCGGCATGCGTTTGCCCGCGGCGCGCGCCAACGGCGCGAGCCAGTCGAGCACCGCGAGCGCGCGCTTCTGGAACGCCTGCACCGCGAGGCCCAGCCCTTCCCAGCCGGCGAGCGAGGGATCGCGATACACGCGCTCGAACACGTCCAGCGACAGCTCCAGGCGGTCCGCCTCCTCGGCGTCCACGGTGAGCCCGAGGTGCGCGCGCCTGGCCGCCTGCGCCAGCGCGAGCAGCCGCGGAGTGAGTTCCTCGAGCACGCGGCCGCGCTGGGAGTATTCGTAGCGCGGATGCAGCGCGGAAAGCTTGACCGAAATGCCGGGTCGCGCGAAGACCGACACGCCGGGCGGCGCGCCGGACTGGCCGCCCGCGCCGCGGCCGATGGCTTCGATCGCGTTCCGGTAGGCGTCGAAATAACGCTGCGCGTCGGCAGCGGTCAGCGCCGCCTCGCCGAGCATGTCGAAGGAATGCAGCTCGCCGCGCCGTTCGCCGGCGGCGGCGCGCGCCAGCGCCTCCGCGATGGTGCGACCCATGACGAACTGGCTGCCCATCAGGCGCATCGCGTGGCGGATCGCCAGGCGAATCACCGGCTCGCCGGTGCGGCTCACAAGCCGCGACCAGGCGGCGCGGAATCCGCCGGCCGTCTCCGGAGCGCGCACCAGACGGCCGGTGAGCATCAGCCCCCAGGTCGAGGCGTTGACGAACAGCGACTCGCTCTTGCCCAGATGTTCCTGCCAGTCGGCGGCGCTGAGCTTGTCGGCGATGAGCCGCTCGGCGGTGTCGGCGTCAGGGATGCGCAGCAGCGCCTCGGCCAGGCACATGAGCAGCACGCCCTCCTCCGAGGAGAGGTCGTATTCGCGCAGGAAGGCGTCGAGCGGACTCTGTTCGTCCTTGCCCGCGCGTACGCGTCGCACCCAGTCCGCTGCCTGGCGCGTCGCCTGCGCGCTCGCCGCTTCGGGCAGCTCGGCCACGGCGAGCAGGCGGTTGACCACGGCGGTTTCGTCGGCGAGGTACAGCCCGCCGAGCGCCGCGCGCAAGGCGTCGCGCTGCCGGGACGGTTCGGGAAACAGGAAGTACGCTGCGTGTGCGGCGGCCTGCATCGCCGCATTCTAGCCCGGCCGACGTTTACAGATCGGTGCGCACCAGCCCCAGGCGCGCGGCTTCCAGCGCCGCCTCGGCGCGGCTGTTGATGTTGAGCTTGCGGTAGATCGCCTTGATGAAACCGGCCGCGGTATGGCGCGTGACGCCGAGCTGCTGCGCGACCTCGGGCAGGCGCAAGCCCTTGGCGATGAGCGTGAGCGTTTCGCGTTCGCGCGGCGTCAAGCGCGCGTCCTCGGCCAGCGCAGGCTGCTCGGCGCCGAACACGCGCAGCAGGCGCTGGGCGATGGCCGGCGACAGCGGCGGCTCGCCGGCGCCGATGGCGCGCAGCGCCGCCACCACGCGTTCGGTCGGCTGATCCTTGAGCAAATAACCTTGCGCGCCGGCGCGCAGAGCCGGAAACAGATGGCGGTCGTCGGCGTAGATCGTGGTCACCACGCAGTGGCAAGCGGGATAGGCGCGGGCGAATTCGCGGATCAGGTCCACGCCGGAGCCGTCCGGCAGGTCGAGATCGATCAAGGCGATGTCCGGCACCTGCGCGCGGGCGGCGTGGCGCGCGTCCTCCAGCGTCTCGGCGACGCGCGCGCGGATGCCGGGAAACGCCTCGCCGAGCACCCGCGCCAGCCACTGCGCCGAGGCGGCGAGGTCTTCCACCACCAATCCATCCTGCATCCCCAGAGTTTCCCGCGACATGAGCTGCGCGTCACCCCTTCAAACGGGGGGCACGGGAATCCGGGCGGTCAAGCGCGTGCCGCCGCCCTCGGCCGCGGCCAGCGACAAGTGGCCGCCGAGTCGTTGCAAACGGCTGTCCATGCCGCGCAGACCCAGACCGGCGCGCCACCGCTCGGGCGGCGGCGCGGCGCCGTCGTCGGTCACGGTCAGTTCCAGTTGCTCTTGGTGCGCGGCCACGCTCACGGCAATGCGCCGCGGCCGCGCGTGGCGCAGGGCGTTGCTCACCGCCTCGCGCAGCACCCGCGACAGATTGAGCTGTTGGGCGGCGTCCAGCGCCAGCGCCGGCAGCGGCGTGGGCTCGTGCCACTCGAGCTGCACACCGCAAGCCTCGCAGCGCTCGGCCGCCTCCGCGCGCCAGCTCGCCAGGCAGTCGGCCAGCGGCTGGGGCCGCGCGCCGAGGCCGTACACCGTCAGCCGCAGACTGTCCAGGGCATCGCGCAGAGTCTGCGCGGCCTCGCCTTCGGAGCGATGCAAAAGCGTCAACAGGCGCGCGCCGATGTCGTCGTGCAGGTCCTGGGCGACGCGCGCACGCTCCTGCTCGATGCCCCGCTCCAGCGCCGTCTGGTAAGCGGCGACGCGATCCAAGACCGCGCGCACCGCGCCGGCCACTTGCGCGTCGCGGCGCGTGAACAGCCGGCGCCCCTGGCCGGGAAAGCGCGCCTCCCAGGCGGGATAAACGCCGATCCCCGGGACGCGCAGCGCAAGGCCGTGCTCGGCGATGCCGACTTGGGACTGCGCTTGGGGTAGCGGGCGCATCACCAAGGGCGCGTACAAACGGCGCAGCGCTTCGGGTAACAGCTCGGCGGCCTGGTAGTCTCGCGCCAATACGTCCTGCAGTAGCGCCGGCACGTCGTCCAGGCGCAGGCGCCGCGCACCGGTGAACAGGCGCGACATCAGCCATTGCCGCACCGGGAAATACAGCCAACCGGCCAGGACCAGCGCCAGCACCAGGGCGGCGGTCGTATCCAGCCGGAACGCCAAGACGAACAGCGCGTCGAGCAAGAGCACGGCGAAGCTGCCGAAGATCAGCATCAGGGCGCGGAACCACCAGAGCTCCAGATCGAACAAGCGGTAGCGCGCGATGCCCAGCGCCAGGCCCAATTCCAGCAGCAAGAGGAACCCGAAGGCGTAGGATTGCAGGGCGCCGCCGCCGACGCCGGCCAGCGGCGGCAAGGCGATCAGGAACACCAGGGCGCCGCCGCCGAGCAGCCAGGAGAGCAGGAACCATTGCAAGGCGGCGCGCGCCAGCGGGTCGCCGCGCACGCGCTGCCACTGGAGCACCGACAGCAACACCGCCAGGCCGTAGCCGGCGGTGATGAACAGATTGGCGGTCGCGGCGCCGGCCGGTGACCACTGCGCGGTCTCCACGCCCCATAGCGCCACGGCCAGGAGATAGGCGCCCACCACGGGCGCGCGCCCGCCCAGCGCACGCGGATGCAGCCACAACACCGCGACGAAGGCGACGCAGCACAGCATCGCGCTCAAATGGTTGAGCGCCGATAGCGCCCGGAACTCGGCGGCGGGCAGCGCCAGTTCGCGCGTGCTGTAAACCGCCGCCGCCATGGCCATGGGCATGGCGAAAAGACCGGCGAGGAAACAGTGGAGCGCGGCGGCGTGCTCGGGCCGGAACGCGCGGATGGCGGCGCCGACGATCAGGCTGCTGGCGCCGCACAGCAACTGGAACCAGAACAAGGCCGGCAGCATGGACAGCGGTCGCCGGGCTTGCGGCACGAGCGGGTATTGGCGCCCGTCGGCGAGCAAGGCCTGCAGCCGCGGCTGGCGCAAAAGCGCGGCCAGCCGCGCCTGGCGCGCGAAGAACGCATTCCAGCGCGGATACGAGGCGTGCACGGCGTCGGGTTCCGGCACCAGATCGTCGCTGCGCAAAGCCAGCGCCGCACCCTGCCCGGTACCCAAGGCCGAAAGACTGGCGCCGACCGGTAAATCCGCCGCCGGGCCTCGGGCCTCCACGATGCGCGGCGGAGCATCCCGTACAAAGACGCCATGCAGCGTCAGCCCGAGCCAAGGTTGGTGCAGCGCCGTCCACGTCGCGGCGCCGCCGGCCGCCAGCGCGCCCAGCAGGGCCAGCGCCAGTATCGCCGCCGGCGGCAAAACCCGGCGCTCGCCGGCGCGCGTCGTCGCAAGACTTCCCATCGGGGCGCAATCTAGCAGTTTGTCGAACTGTTAGACTTCCCGCGTTCAAGCGCAGCGCATGTCCGAGGAAGAAGCCCTGCTGGTCCTGGTGACCTGCCCGCCCGAAGCGGCGGAGGGGCTGGCGCGCGCGCTGGTGGAACAAAGACTCGCGGCCTGCGTAAACCGGATCGACGGCTTGCGCTCGGTGTATCGCTGGCGCGACGCGGTGGAAAGCGCCGAGGAGAGCCTGTTGCTGGCCAAGACCACGCGCGCGCGCTACGCGCAGCTCGAAGCCGCGGTGCGCGCGCGCCATCCCTACGAACTTCCCGAGATCGTGGCGGTCAGTCTGTCATGCGGTTTACCCGCCTATCTGCAGTGGCTCGCCCAGTCCACACGATGACCCGCACTCCGTTCGTCTGCGCCGCGCTGCTCGCGGCTGCGCTGCCGTGGGCCGGGGCGGCCGAAGATTTCTGGCATCGCGGCGCGCAAGACGCGGTCGGCGGCCGCCATCTGCTCAAGGCGGATCAGGCCTTCCAGTTGCTCGGCGCGCAGCGGCAGGGCGACGCGGTGATCGTGCAGTGGAACATCGCGCCCGGCTACTACCTTTACCGCAAGCGCCTGCGCTTTGACGTGGTCACTCCGGCCGACGGCCGGCTCGACGCGCCCGCCCTCCCGCGCGGCGAGAAAATCCACGACGCCTTCCAGGGCGAGGCGGAAATCTATCGCGGCCACTTGAAGGTCGCGCTGCGCTGGCCACCGGGCGAGGACGCGCCGCAGCGCCTGAGCGTGGCGTATCAGGGTTGTGCGGAGGTCGGCGTGTGCTATCCGCCGCAGACGCAACTGGTGGACGTCGTGGATCTCTCCCGCTGATGCGCAGGGTTCATTTCTTCATCGTCGCGGGACTCGTCGCCGCGCTCGCCGGCTACGGCGCCTACCGCTACGCCGGGCAGCGCGGCGCACCCGCGATCGAACAACCCCTGCCCGCCGACCTGCAGTTCACCGACCTCGACGGCCACGCTTACCGCCTCGACCACTGGCGCGGCAAGCTGCTGCTGGTGAACTTCTGGGCGACCTGGTGTACGCCCTGCCTGCACGAGATCCCGCAGCTCGTGAAACTGCAGAAGAAATTCGCCGACCGCGGCCTGCAGATCATCGGCCCGGCGGTGGACGATCCCGATTCGGTGCGCAGCATGGTGCGCCCGCTGGGCATCGACTATCCGGTGATGACCGGCACGCCCGACGACATGATCGGCATCATGGAAAAACTCGGCAACGGCCCCGGCGGCTTGCCGTTTTCGATCCTAGTGAGCCCGGACGGCAAGATCCTGGAACGCCGGCTCGGTGAATTCACGCCCGCGGAGCTCGAAAGCCTGCTCCGTAAATACCTTCCCCAATGAGCAACCGCGCCGCGGCGGCGAGTCGATCCCCTCCGGGCGCACCAAAAAATTTCGATTAACCCCCGCGATCGCGGCGCGAACTTCGCCTAATTTGTCTCAGACCGCCGACTCGTGCACAATGCCTGCTGCTTCTGTGGGTAAGCACGACGAAGGCAGGCGGGCGTGAGTCGACTCTTGCTGCTGCATGGCCCCAATCTCAATCTGCTCGGCAGCCGCGAGCCCGAGCTCTATGGCGCGCAGACCCTGGCGGAAATCGAAAACGAACTGCGCGCCGAGGCCAGCCGTCTGGGCCATGAACTGCTGTGCGAACAAAAAAACCAGGAAGGTCTGCTGATCGAGCGCATCCACCGCGCCAAGACCGAGGGCGTGGCCTACATCATCGCCAACCTCGGCGCGTTCACTCATACCAGCATCGCCCTGCGCGACGCCTTTCTCGCGGTGGGCATTCCCTTCATCGAAGTGCATTTGTCGAACGTCTACGCGCGCGAAGCCTTCCGCCGGCGTTCCTATTTCTCCGACATCGCCGCCGGCGTGATCGTGGGCCTGGGACCGCTCGGCTATCGTCTGGCGCTCGCCGCGATTCACGAGCGCCTGCATAAAAACTGATTCTCCGTCACAGCTTAAGGGAGTCGCCGGGCATGGACCTGCGCAAGATCAAGACGCTGATCGAACTGGTGGAACAATCCGGCATCGCCGAACTGGAAGTGAAGGAAGGCGAAGAATCGGTGCGCATCAGCCGCCACGCGACGGTGGCGGCACCCGCGCTGCCGGCGCAGTTCTATGCGCCGGCCCTGCCCGCGGCGGCAGCCGCACCGCCCCCAGCCGCCCCATCCGCGGCACCCGCAGCCGCCGCCTCGACGACGGCGCCGGCGGCGGAGGAAGCCCCCGCGCCGGCCGCCAACCGGCACGTCGTGCGCGCGCCGATGGTGGGCACGTTCTACCGCGCGCCTTCGCCCGGCGCCAAACCCTTTGTCGAGGTCGGCCAGACCGTGCGCCAGGGCCAGACCCTGTGCATCATCGAGGCGATGAAGATGCTCAACCAGATCGAGTCCGACGTCGCCGGCGTGGTGCTCGAGATCCTGGCCGAGAACGAAAAGCCGGTGGAGTTCGACCAGCCGCTGTTCCTGATCGAGAAAAACCCGTAACCGGCGCGCGGCATGTTCAACAAAATCCTCATCGCCAACCGCGGCGAAATCGCGCTGCGCATCCTGCGCTGCTGCCGCGAGCTGGGCATCAAGACGGTGGCCGTGCACTCCAGCGCCGACCGCGACTTGAAGCACGTCAAGCTGGCCGACGAATCGGTGTGCATCGGCCCGCCGCCGGCCTCCGCCAGCTACCTCAACATGGCGGCGATCATCAGCGCGGCGGAAATAACCCAAGCCGACGCCATCCATCCCGGCTACGGCTTTCTGTCCGAGAACGCGGACTTCGCCGAAAGCGTGGAGAAGTCCGGCTTCGTGTTCATCGGCCCGCGCTCGGAGACCATTCGTCTGATGGGCGGCAAGACCTCCGCCAAGGCGGAGATGCTCGCCGCCGGCGTGCCCTGCGTGCCCGGCTCGGAGGGCGTGCTGCCGGATGACGAAACGCGCTGCCGGGAGATTGCGCGGCGGATCGGCTATCCGGTGCTGATCAAGGCGGCGGCCGGCGGCGGCGGCCGCGGCATGCACGTGGTGCACCGCGAGGAAGACCTCGTCACCGCCATCGGTCTGGCGCGCACCGAGGCGCAGGCGGCGTTCAAGGACGGCTCGGTGTTCCTGGAGAAATATCTGGAGACGCCGCGCCATATCGAGATCCAGGTGCTCGCCGACGAGCACGGCAACGCGGTTTATCTGGGCGAACGCGACTGCTCGATGCAGCGCCGCAACCAGAAAGTGGTCGAGGAGGCCCCGGCGCCCGGCATCAGCGCGGCGCAACGCGCGGAGATCGGCCGCCTGTGCACCGAGGCCTGCAAGCGCATCGGCTACCGCGGCGCGGGCACCATGGAGTTCCTCTACGACCGCGGCCAGTTCTACTTCATCGAGATGAACACGCGCATTCAGGTCGAGCATCCGGTGACGGAGATGATCACCGGGCTCGACCTGATCCGCGCGCAGATCATGGTGGCCGCCGGCGAACCGCTGCCCTACCGCCAGGAAGACATCGTGCTGCGCGGCCACGCGATCGAGTGCCGCATCAACGCCGAGGATCCCTACAAGTTCGTGCCTTCGCCCGGCGTCGTGACCAAATGGCACGCCCCCGGTGGGCCCGGCATCCGCATGGACTCGCACGTGTACGCCGGCTACCGCGTGCCGCCGTACTACGACTCCATGATCGGCAAGCTGATCGCCTGGGGGCTGACGCGCGAGTCGGCGATCGCGCGCATGCGCACGGCGCTGTCCGAGACCATCGTCGAAGGGATCAAGACCAACATCCCGCTGCAATCCCGTATCCTCGCCGACGAAGGCTTCTGCCGCGGCACGCACCACATCCACTATCTCGGCGAGCGGCTTGCGGAGTGGTCCTGATGCGTTTCGCGCCGCGGCGCAAGCTTGCCGCGCCACGCTGGCTGGAACTGAGCCTGGTCTGCCGCCGACCCGAGTTCGCCGAGGAACTCCTGTTCGCGCACGGCGCGGCTGCGGTGACTTTCGTCGACGCCGCAGACGATCCGGTGCTGGAACCCCGGCCCGGCGAGACGCCGCTGTGGCCGCGCACTCGGGTGCGCGGATTGTTTTGCGCCGCTGCCGACCTTGCCGCCGTGCGCGCCGCCTTGCGCGCGCAACTGCCGGACGAACCGCATCTAGAGTTCGCCGAACGCGAGGTGCAAGACGCGGACTGGCTCGAAGCCTGGCGCCAGCACGCGCAGCCCTTGCGCTTCGGTACGCGCCTGTGGGTGGTGCCCGGCGGCCATCGCGTGGCGCAGAACGACGCGGTCGTGGTGCGGCTCGACCCGGGGCTCGCCTTCGGTACGGGCGCGCATCCTTCCACGGCGCTGTGCCTGGAGTGGCTCGCCGGGCAGAAGCTTGCCGGCCGGCGCGTGCTCGACTACGGCTGCGGTTCCGGCATCCTCGCCATCGCCGCGCTCAAGCTCGGCGCGGCGCACGCGCTGGCCGTCGATCTCGACCCGCAGGCGCTCCTCGCGGCGCGTGAAAACGCGCGGCGCAACGCGGTGAGCGCGCGCCTGTCCTGCGCCACCCCTGAACAACGCATGGAAGAAGCTGTGGACATCGTGTTGGCGAACATCCTCGCGCGGCCGCTGATCGAACTGGCGCCGCGGCTTGCGCGCGCCACCCGCGCCGGCGGACGCATCGCCTTGTCCGGCCTGCTCCTGCACCAGGCGGATGAAGTGCGCGCCGCTTACGCGCCGTGGTTCGACTGTGCGCCGGGCGCCACGCGCGAAGAGTGGGTGCGCATCGACGGCGTGCGCAATTCGGCATCGACGACGTGACGAACGGCGCTTCCGCCGCAGGCGCGATCTGAGTAAGATCGCTGTCCGTTTCGCATAACAAAGACGAGCAGGGCAGCGTCGCAACGCGCATGTCTCCTAAACCCGAGATCAAACCGCTGTGCCACTCCGTGGCGGATTGCCTCGACGAGTACTTCCGCACGCTCAACGGCCACGCGCCGCGCCACCTGTACGACACCATCCTCGAACAGGTCGAACCGCCGCTGTTGCGCGCCACGCTGCGCTACTGCGACGGCAACCAGTCGCGCGCGGCGATGCTGCTGGGCATCAACCGCGCCACGCTGCGCAAGAAACTCTCCCAGTACAAGATCAGCGCCAAAGCATGACTCGGCTGGTGCCGCGCCGCGCCTTGCTGTCGGTGTCGGACAAGACCGGCCTGGCCGAATTCGCCGCGCGGCTCGCGGCGCAGGACGTCGAACTGATCTCCACCGGCGGCACGTTCCGGATGCTGCGCGACGCCGGCCTGCCCGCGCGCGAAGTCGCGGAGCTAACCGGGTTTCCCGAGATCATGGACGGCCGCGTCAAGACGCTGCATCCGAAAATCCACGGCGCCATCCTCGGCCGCCGCGGCCTCGACGACGCGGTGATGCAGCAACTCGGCATCGCGCCCATCGATCTGGTGGTGGTCAATCTCTATCCCTTCGAGCGCACCGTGGCCGATCCGCAGGTGGCCTTCGCGGACGCCGTCGAGAACATCGACATCGGCGGCCCGGCCCTGCTGCGCGCCGCGGCCAAGAACCACGCTCACGTGGCGGTGGTGGTGGATCCGGCGGACTACGCGGCGCTGCTGGAGGCGCTCGGCGAGGGCGGAGTGACGCCCGCCCTGCGCCTGCGGCTGGCCCTCAAGGCCTTCGCGCACACCGCGCGCTACGACGCCGCCATCGCCGCCTATCTCTCCTCGCTCGACGAGCACGGCGGCCGGGAATTCTTTCCCGGCGTGCTGGGCTTGCAGTTCGAGAAAAAACAGGATTTACGCTACGGCGAAAATCCCCATCAGCGCGCGGCGTTCTATGTCGAACGTTCGCCGCCGGCGGGGAGCATCGCCGCCGCGCGCCAGGTGCAGGGCAAGGAACTGTCGTACAACAATCTGGCCGACGCCGACGCGGCGCTGGAATGCGTCAAGTGCTTCGACGAACCGGCTTGCGTGATCGTCAAGCACGCCAATCCCTGCGGCGCGGCGATCAGCGAAGCGGGCCTGTCCCGCGCCTACGATCTGGCCTACCGCACCGATCCCACCTCGGCCTTCGGCGGCATCATCGCCTTCAATCGCGAGCTCGACGCGCCCACCGCGCAAGCGATCCTCGAGCGCCAGTTCGTGGAAGTGATCGTCGCGCCCAGCGTTTCGCCACAGGCGCGCGACCGGCTGGCGGCCAAGCCCAAGGTGCGCGTGCTGGAGACCGGTGCGTGGCCCGCGCAACCGGCGCCGGCGCTGGATTACAAGCGCGTGAGCGGCGGTTTGCTCGTGCAGGACGCGGATCTCCACCGCCTGTGCGAGGCGGAGCTGAAAGTGGTGACGAAACGCGCGCCGGACGCCGCCGAGCTGCGCGATCTGCTGTTCGCCTGGCGCGTGGCGCAGCACGTCAAGTCCAATGCCATCGTCTATGCCCGCGATCGGGCGACGATCGGCGTCGGCGCCGGACAGATGAGCCGCGTCTATTCCGCGCGCATCGCCGGCATCAAGGCCGCCGACGAGGGTCTGGACGTGCGCGGCGCGGTCATGGCCTCCGATGCGTTCTTCCCCTTCCGCGACGGCATCGACGCGGCGGCGGCGCTGGGCATCCGCGCGGTGATCCAGCCGGGAGGGTCGCTGCGCGATGCCGAGGTGATCGCCGCCGCCGACGAACACGGCCTGGCGATGGTCTTCACCGGCGTGCGCCACTTCCGCCATTGAGTCGAGCTTGAAAATCCTCGCCGCGATCAGCCCCGACCGACTCCCTCGGTAGGAGGGGCGTAAGCCCCGATCAACCAACTAAGGACAGGGAATCGTGTAGCGGCGGTGGATCGCCTCGATCCCCTCGAGCACTTCGGAGGACAGGGTCAGTTCCGCGCAAGCGAGGTTGCTGCGCAGCTGCTCCATGGTGGTCGCGCCGATGAGGGTCGAGGTCACGAACGGCCGCGTGCGCACGTAGGCCAGCGCCATCTGCGCGGGGTCCAGGCCGTGCTCGCGCGCGAGCGCGACGTATGCGCGGGTCGCCGCCTCGGCCTGCGGATGACTGTAGCGCGTGAAGCGCGAATACCGCGTCAGTCGCGCCTGCGGCGGACGCGCGCCGTCGAGATATTTGCCCGACAACACGCCGAAGGCGAGCGGCGAATAGGCCAGCAAGCCCAGCGTTTCCCGATGCGCGAACTCGGCCAGGCCCACTTCGAAACTGCGGTTGAGCAGGCTGTAGGGATTCTGGATCGTCACCGGCCGCGGCCAGCCGCGCTCGCGCGCCAGGCGCAAGTATTCCGCGGCGCCCCAGGGCGTCTCGTTGGAAATGCCGATTTCGCGCACTTTGCCCGCGCGCACCAGCTCCGCCAGGGCGCCGAGCGTTTCTTCGATCGGCGTGGCGGCGCGGTCGTTGACCGGGCGGTAGCCGAGCTGGCCGAAATAGTTGGTGCTGCGCGCCGGCCAGTGCACCTGGTAGAGATCGAGGTAGTCGGTTTGCAGGCGTTCGAGGCTCGCTTCGCAGGCGGCGAGCACGTGTTCGCGCGTCAGCCGCGGGCCGCCGCGGATCCAGGGAAACTCGCCGGGACCGATCACTTTGGTGGCGATCACCACGCGCTCGCGACAGCGGCGCGATTTGAGCCAGGTGCCGAGATAGCGCTCGGTGCGGCCCTGGGTTTCCGCGCGCGGCGGCACCGGATACATCTCGGCGGTGTCGATCAGATTCACCCCTTGATCCAGCGCGTAATCGAGCTGGGCGTGCGCCTCGGCCTCCGTGTTCTGCTCGCCCCAGGTCATGGTCCCCAGCGCCAGTTCGCTGACCTGCATGCGGCTCGCCCCCAGCGAACGATAGCGCTCAACGGACACGGCGGTAGGCCAGGTCGAAGACGGGATGCCCGAGCCCCTGCCCGCGCCGCTCGAATTTCGTCGGCGCTCGCGCGGCGTGCCGCGCGACGAATCCGCCGTGCGGGGATTCGTTGCGCAGGAGGGGTTCGGCATTCAAGACGACGCGCATGTGCTCGGCATAATCCGCCCAATCCGTGGCCAGACGTAAGACGCCGTCGGGCTTGAGGCGGCAAGCCAGCAGGCGCGCGAACTCCGGCTGGATCAGCCGCCGCTTGTGGTGCCGTTTTTTCGGCCACGGATCGGGGAAGTAGATCAGCACTTCGTCCAGCGAGGCTTCCGGCAGCGCCGCGCGCAAGACCTCGGCCGCGTCGTGGCAGACGATGCGCAGATTCTCCAGCCCCAGCGCTTCGGCGCTCAGCAGCAAGCGTCCGACGCCGGGCCGGTGCACTTCCACGCCCAGGAAATTTTTGTCCGGCTCCGCCTTGGCCCGGGCCACCAGGGTCTCGCCGTTGCCGGAGCCGATCTCCAGCACCAGGGGCGCGGCACGCCCGAAGCTTGCCAAGAGATCGAACGGGGTGCCGCCGAAGTCGATGCCGTAGCGTGGCCACAGGCGCTCGAGCGCCGCGCGCTGCGCGGGCGTGATGCGTCCTTCGCGGCGCACGAAGGAACGCACTTGACGATGCCGGTCCAGCGTTGCGGCGGGCTGCATCGCGGCCTCTGCGTTCAGAACGGCAATCCGGACTCGGGCGAGGAGGCCGAGGCGAAACGGCGGCGCGGCATGCGCCCGGCAAGAAAGGCCTCGCGGCCGGCGATGATCGCGTGCTTCATGGCGCGCGCCATGCGCAGCGGATCGCGCGCTTCGGCGATGGCGGTGTTCATCAGCACGCCATCGCAGCCCAGCTCCATGGCGATCGCGGCGTCCGAGGCCGTGCCCACGCCGGCATCCACCAGCACCGGCACCTTGGCGTTCTCCACGATCTCCAGCAGGTTGTAGCGGTTCTGGATGCCCAGGCCCGAGCCGATCGGCGCCGCCAGCGGCATCACCGCCACGCAGCCGATTTCCTCCAGCTTGCGCGCGACGAGGGGATCGTCGCTGGTATAGACCATGACCTGGAACCCTTCGGCGACGAGTCGCTCGGCGGCCTTGAGCGTGGCCACGACGTCCGGGAACAGCGTTTTCGGATCGCCCAGCACCTCCAGCTTGACGAGCGCGTGGCCGTCGAGCAGCTCGCGCGCCAGCCGGCAGGTGCGCAGCGCGTCCTCGGCGGTGTAACAGCCGGCGGTGTTCGGCAGAATCGTGTAACGCTGGGGCGGCAACACCTCGAGCAGATTGGGCTCACCGGCTTTCTGCCCGAGGTTGGTCCGGCGCACGGCGACGGTGACGATCTCCGCGCCGCTGGCTTCGACCGCACGACGCGTTTCGTCCAGGTCCTTGTATTTGCCGGTGCCCACCAGAAGGCGCGAGCGGTAAGACCGGCCCGCGATCGTGAGCGGATCGGAGAGCGATGGATGGGCTTCGGCTTTGGTCATGGCGGCATCTCATGCCGTTCGGAAAAACTCTCAACCACCGATTCCACGGATTTCAGCGATGGCCGGCGATGCGCTTCAACGCAGGCGGATCGACTTTATCACTGCCATCCCTGGCGATACGACGTCACGCCGATCAGGCCCCTGCCCGGCCCTCCATGGCCGGGCGTTCGGCCTCACCCCCCGCCGACGGCTTTCACGATTTCGGCGCGGTCCTGATCCTTGAGGTAGGTCTCGCTCCAGCGACTGCGTGGCACGACCTCGCCGTTGACTTCCACCGCGATACGCCGGCCGCTCAGACGAAGACGAGCGAGCAAATCCGCGACGGTGAGCGGGGAAGGCAGCGAAGTCGGTTCGCCGTTGAGGCGGATCTCCATGAGCTACGCGCAAAAAACGGGGCGTGGATTTTAACCCACGCCCCGCGCGTGCTGCAGGAAACCGCTTACGGCGTCGGCAAGGGCGAGAGCACGCCGACCCCGGTGCCGTCGCTGCAGGCATTGACCACGTTGAGCGTGGTGAGCGCTCCGGCGACGATCGGCGCGGCGCTGATCGCCACGGTGTCGAACGGCTTGGTGGTCTTGATGCCGAGGTAGAACGGCGCGTTGTTCGACAACAGACCCAACAAATCCAGCGTCAGCACGCCGCTGAAGGTGCTGGATTCCTGCGCCGTACTGCCCAGGGCCGTCGAGATGGTGATCTGCGGCAGTACCGTGGCGGCGACCAGCAAGGCGTTGGGCACGAACAGGGTGAAACCCGGAATCTGGCCCGCCGGGTAAGTCACGCCCTGAGGTCCCTTCACCGCCAATCCCGCCCCGCCGGTGAGCAGCGATAGATCCAGATTGATCGAGGCGAAATTGGTGGGATCGCTGTCGATGACGTTGTTGGGATTGGTGACCGAGCAGGCCAGACAGGTGGCGGTCTTGCTGGTCGTGACCGTCGCGCCGCTGCTGATCGAGGCGGTGCAGACCGCCTGGTTTCCGCTGGTGGTCCCGCTCGTCGTTCCGCTCGTTGTCCCACTGGTCGTTCCGCTGCTGGTTCCGCCAGCCCCGGTGCCGGGCCCGTTGGAAGTGCAAGCCAGAAGCAGCGTCGCCGCCGCCAGGCTGGTGCCGAACCTAAACAAGCTAACTCTGCTCATGATCGATACTCCCACGCAGTCCCTTGCGCATGTTCAGTTGAGGATATGCAACTCGACGCGGCGGTTGCGCTCGCGTCCTTCCGCAGTGGCATTGCTCGCCACCGGATCGGCCTTGCCGTAGCCCTTCGGGGTCACGCGCGAGGATTCGATGCCCTGGCTGACCAGGTAATCGCGCACCGCTTCCGCACGGCGCTGCGACAGCTTGAGGTTGTAGGCGTCGCTGCCGATGCTGTCGGTGTAGCCGGCGATCTCGACGTTCATGTCGGGATACTTCTTCATGATGTCCACCACCCACTTCAAGATGGTCTGGGCATCCGGACGCAGGCGGGTCTTGTTGAACTCGAAGGTCACGCCGTCCAGGCGCACGACTTTCGGGATCGGGCAGCCGTCGCCGTCCACGCGCGTGTTGGGCGGCGTGTTGGGGCACTTGTCCTTCTCGTTGATGACGCCGTCGCCATCGTCGTCGCGCAGACCCCAGGGGATCTGCACCACATTGACCTTCTCGGGCGGCACCGCCGGCACGGAGACGTTACGAGTCTCGTAGAAGGGAATCTCGATGCCGATACCGGCACGGACATCGTTGAACCCGGTGTGGGTCTCCGTGCTCATGAAATCGTGAAGGTAACGGCCTTCGGCGCGCAGCCGGATCCGGTTGTGCCAGAAAGTGCCGGTGACGAAGCCCAGGCCGGCGTCGAGGTAGCCCGAGGCGCCGTTGTTGACGCGCGGGTGCTCGTCGTTGAAGTCTCCGCCGCCGCCCAGGAGGATGTAAGGCGTGAAGTGCTGACGATCGCCGAAGTTGTAGACCAGGTCACCACCCAGGGTGTAGCGGTAGAGGTCGCCGCCACCATTGGGACCGGTCTCGATGTTGTCGTAGCCGAACACCGCTTCCCAGCCCCAATGGTTGGCGAAGTGGCGACCGTAGATGCCCATGCCGCCGCCGCCGTTGTGGACCTCGGGACCGTGTTTGTCGTCGGCGAACAGATAGTGACCCATGGCGCTCAAGTAATCGACGTCGCGCACGCCGCTCATCGCCTCAGCGGGCGCCGGCGCTTGCTCGCCGCTCGGCGCGGCCTCGGTCGTTTCGCCGCCGGCCGGCGCGGTTTCGCCGCCCGGTGCGGCTTCGGCCGCCGCCCCGGCATTGCTTTCGCTCCCCGCCGCGGGCGTTTCAGGGTTCGCGGGGGTCTCGGTGCCACCCGCGGCTGGCGCCGCCGGCTGAGTGTTGCCCCCGGCGCCATTCTGATCCGTCGCGCCGTTGTCCTGGGCGGGCGCGGCGTTTTGCTGGCTGGTCTGATCGTCCTGGGCGTAAACGGCGCCACACAAGGCCAGACCGCAGATGGC
>Ga0070740_10001681_pt1 | contig 29179 bp, 24 predicted proteins | sample Coa_R2_FD_67286 | JGI IMG/M metagenome (GOLD analysis project Ga0070740, IMG submission 67286) | Surface soil microbial communities from Centralia Pennsylvania, which are recovering from an underground coalmine fire - Coalmine... | ecosystem: Environmental > Terrestrial > Soil > Unclassified ...
GCGCTCCATGCGGCGCATCAGCGCCCGGCCCCAACGATCCGGTGCGGAATCCCCGATCGCGCCGAACATCGGCACATCGTGAGCGGTGTGATAAGGGCCGGGTCCGAGTTCGAGGGCGGGCTCCAGAGAAAACTTTAGAGGGTTTTTAAGCCAGGATGCATCGTACTCGAACGAAGCGCTTTCCTTGTTCCCGCGTGTGCGCGCCCAGAGGCGTCCAACAAAATGCGGCACGCCCTCTAGATCGACATATGTGCGAACCTCGCGTTCCATCAGCGCACCGTTGGCAGTGCGCGCTTGTTGCGGATACGCTTTGGCAGCTGCTCTTCTTCGAGGCGCAAGCCGACGCTGTCGCTGCCAGGATCGGCAAGCTGCTCCACCCTTTCCACGAGGCCGAGGATAAACAGCACTGTCACATAAGTTCCGACGAGGACGCCGGGGTTGCCCTTTTCGACCTTAAGCCACGTCGTCTTGCTAATCGACGCCCGCTGCGCCGCGATGGCGACTGGAATCCGCCGCCGACGGCGCGCATCTCGAATGTCGTGGCCGAGCTTGCGCAAGGCCCGTACCACCGGTAAGGGTAAATCCCTGCCCGGCCTTTTGTTTTTATCGTGTTGATTCATCGTAACGTCTATAACTCTAGTCTTTAACTTTGTTATGGTACATAACTATGGTTCTTAAATCAAGAGGCCTAGGAACACCCACGGATTCTTTACGCGCCGTTCCAAGTTCCAGGTGAATTGGTCTCTACGCGCGCAAATGGGGGGTACGATCACGCTGGACATGCAGAAGCCGACCGGTAGCGTTGGGACATGAGACGGTCCGTATTCAGCGTGTCGGCACGCTTCCCAATTGCGCTTGAACTTGGCGGCTCAGTTCGCCAGGGTTTGCGATCCTAGCGAATGACTCCGTTGTTCCGCCAGTGCCGCGCACGATCACGTGTCCGTATCCAAGCATTCTGCCGAGAGTGGACTCATCGACGGCGACACTTTCCACTTTCGCGAGAGTCACTTCGATTGTCTTTCGAGAGAGGAATCCGCTTTTGATGAGCACGCGTCTGTTTGAAACGGCCACTTCAGTAGCGTTTTTCTTTATCAGCCCGGCACCGATGGAAATTGCAGCGGCAAGGAGAAGCAACGCTCCAATGAAACTCATTCCACCGTACGAAACGTCTTTACCGCTCGCCGCGTAGCCACCGATGGCAAAGACCAGCCCGATGCTGCCCAGAACCAAACCAACAGCAAGAGGCCGCACCAACACGATCCAGTGAAGCCGAGTCTTGTAAAGAACTGTCTCTCCGGGAATTAGATTCTGTTCGATGTAGCCCATTTGTTTCTAACCCGGTTTGGCGTGCCTTTGCAGAATTTCGTGAATATCGCTGGGATGCCGGGACACGTCCGCCGCCCAGGTACCAAAACCGGCGTGCCCGTTGATACCCGTAACCCATTCGCCGAGAAATTCTCGCTTGGTCTGTTGTTCCTGATTGTCTTGTCCCTTGACCTCTAGTACGAGCATTTTTCGATTCGCGAGACGGACCAAATAGTCGGGTCGGAACTTGCGGATGATTCCTTTGAAGGAATACGTAATCTCGAAGCCCAGGTGATCGTTTTTGACCCAAGCAGCCACGAGTGGGCTTCGATCAAGCTCGAAAGCTTCGCTCGCTTCCCAACGGCTGTCGAACACGCACATGTTGATATGCGAGTGGTTCACGTGCTCGCAAGGCTTCCCCGTGTACCAAGGGAGCATGTCCCCCGTAGCGCGGATTGGCCTTTCCGTATCGAAGATAGGCACGAGCGTTTCAGTGTTTTCAAAATGAATTGCTTGCTTCAGATGTTCCGCGACGCTGCTCATATGCAGTGTGATTATGATTCGACGCCGCAAGGGGTCATGATCGAAAAGAGGCGGCTCGATTCGCAGCTTGTCGCTCTCAATGTACTTTTCGACAAGCCGAATTACCTGAGCAAGCAGGTACTCGCGGCTTCCCTTCCAGGTAGTTTTCATCTGTTCGTAAATGTCGCTCGCCGCCGAAAACACAATCTTCTGCAATCGGAACCGCTCGCCAAGTTCCCGCAGACTGATCTCGGATAGCCGCGTTACGTCTGGTTTGCCTTCAATGATTGGTGCCAATTCCGCGAGAGTCGGAGTCTCATAGGCGTCGAGTGTGAGAGGCTTCGCTTTCGCTAAATCCAAAGTCAGAGTCGGACGGTATTCGTGATCAATGCGAATTACATTCGGCCAGGTGATCTCGTATCCCTTGCGCTGTGGCAAGGCCTCGATTCTCGTTTTCGGGGCAGGTGGCGGTGGAGGCGGCTGGTCTCCGCCACCCTCATGCGGCAGAAATGTGAAAGGAACACCGAATATGTTCACGTACTCCGGCTGAAAGTAACCTGTCTCGGGGTCTGTCTCATAGGAAGTGCGTCGAAGCCCGCGCCCAACAACCTGTTCGCAGAGCAACTGTGAAGTAAAAGCCCGAAGGCCCATGATGTGTGTGACGGTCTTGGCGTCCCACCCTTCCGACAGCATGCCGACGGAAATCACACTCTGTATTTTTTCGCCGGGCTCGCCAGGGCGTCCCACAGTGTCTACCTGCCGTCGCAACAGTTCGGCCTGTTCTTTTTTGGAAAGCTTCTTTCGCGGCTCATTGCCGTTCGACTCGGCTCCATTGGACTCGTCTGAATTTTCGTCGGGAGGTTCCACTGCCTTTAATCCAAGCTGGACCGGCTCATCTTGCTCTTCCGCTTGCTTCAGAACGTGCGAGTCAATATGCAAAATCCTTTCAGGATCGCAAAGCTCGTCGATATTGATTCGCTTGTGAGTGAAAGCATATTCCACACGGGCCGCCGTATACGTAGTGTTGGCCACTGTTATCATTACTGGCGGAGTTGGTTGCCTCGCCTTTTTCCAGGCCTTTGCTGTTTCGAGCCAATCCTTGCCAAGAAAGTAGTAACCGTTGGCTACCAGCCCAGGAAGCGGGACCTGCGGCTCGGCCTTCCGATTCACGTCTGTTTTTACATCCGCGTCACCGTAGATGTGATAAAAGCGCGATTTGTAATCGGAACGAAGTTTCCCGTCGTCTCGCACCACGACACGCGGAGTTTTGACCAAACCGGACTCGATAGCGTCATTCAGACCGAAGTCGCTTACGATCCAGCCGAAGAGAGTTTCCTGGCCGCTTTTCTTGCCGGTCGGAGCAAAAGGCGTTGCTGTGAGATCGAAGCAAGTGAGGATTCCGCGTGCTCTGTGGATGCGGTCCAGTCCGCCGATCCACTTGGTCGCTTCCTCTAGCTCATCCTTGGAAACGCCTGCCATGCGCGACTTCGGCGGAACTCGCCACGCATGGTGCGCCTCATCGTTGATGACGATGATGTTTTGCGCTGACGCCATCTCTTCCAGCACGTCACGCACATAAGCCTCGTCGCTCTTTGGCCCACGCTTATCCACACTTCGTTTTTTACGAATCTGTTCTTCGCTCTCCCAATCCAGCTTGTGCCAATTGCGAATGAGCACACGGCAAGTTTGCCCCTGTCGGAGCTTGTCTTCGAGACCAGGCGGAACGATCTGAAATTCCGTGTAGTAGTTCCCCGGTTCGCCCGGAACGAGCACGCGCAACCTGTTCTTGACTGTCAGGCCAGGCGCAATGAGCAGAATGTTCTTGGAAAAACGCTTGTCCTGAGGATAGGTGACTTTGTTTAACACCTGCCAGGCAATCAGCATGGACATCAGGATTGTTTTGCCGGAGCCGGTAGCCATCTTGCAGCAAAGCCGGAGGAACGGCCCGCCATCGCTGGGAACCTCGATTCCGACTCGCTCTGACGCCGGAGCCTCAGCGAGCCAAATCAGCGTTTCGATTGCTTCCAATTGGCAGAAGAAGAATCGCCGGTTGGAATCACGCTGTTCCGGGTCCCGCCAGTGCTGTAACAGCCGCTTGGTGATTCCACTCGCACCAGCATAATCCGCCTCACGCCACGCTTTCACGCGGGGCCGGACTTGGTTCACCAGGGGCAATTCGATAAAGATGCCCGGATCGTCAAAGGAGCGCGACTTCTCGGAGGCGCGGACGTACCCCGCCCTCCTGCGCTCCGGTTCGCGCGTGAATAATCTCGTTTCGCGGTGATAGCGCCAGTGCTCGCGCGGCTCTTCGTAAGGCGAGTTGATAATGAGCTGGTCTATCGTCGAGGAGCCGACTTGGGTTTCCATGCTCACCTGACGGCCACCACTTTCACGCTTTCAATGCCTCGGTCATCGATGATCTTGACGGCTATCCGCTTGTGGGGTCCAGGTTCAAAGGGCAGAGAAACTCTCCCCCGATATTTCTCAATGAGTTCGGAATCAATTTCGGCTTTCAAGTTGCGCGCGAGCCGCGTCCACCCGTCGTCACCATCGGCCATGGGAAAGAAAACCTGCCGAGGATAGAGACTGCGGCCATCGTAATCCGTATCGAGCAGCCACATCGCAATTTTCGAGGCGTCACCGGATTCGATCGTGCCCGTGCGAGTGTTGTAGTAGTCGAAACCTCGCACTTCTGCTTCCCATTTCCCCTTGTGGTCCCCTTTCGTAATTTCCCGAAGTTCAACGTCAGGCCGTCCTACGAGCCAAAAACTCTGGTTTGAGGCGCGCTTCTTTTTAAGGTCTTCAGTCAGTAAATCGGCGTTCATCTGGGCCGTCAGGAAGGTCATGCCGGTCTTTTCTTTTGTGAGGCTGTCAATTTCTCTTGCGGCGTCTGGGTCAAATTCAAAGGCAGCAAAAATAATGATCGCGGGCCGTGGACTTAGAGTTCTTGCTTCTTCCCAAGCGAGTTCAACTTGGTTGCGGTCGAGCAGACTGTGTTCGGGACCAAAGGATATGACTACACGCTCGGGCTTGACTCCCTTCGTCTCAGCATCCGCGTGTAACCACCGCGTTCCAGCCAGCGGTTCAACGCGAGCAAAGTCAATATGGTGCCCGCCTTTACCGCGCAGTCCGGTCTTGAGCAATTCGTCCCGCCATTCTGTGTGGCGCAATGTTGCTCCCTTACGCGCCACGGATGCATCCAGGAGCGGGGTTGCGGCGTCACGAAAATCGGCGAGCGATTCCTGCCCCTTTGACGTGGCGGCTCCCATGTCAATGTCATCCAAGGACCGAACGGTTGGTGCGGGTACGGCTTCGAGAGTAAAGGGGCCGGTAACGCGAACACGCGATTTGTCCCTTTGGGGTTGATCGTAAAGGTCTTCTGCCTCAGCGTACCTTGCGACGGCGGATTCAATTTGTTCGCGAGTCATGCCCTCGCGAATGTCAGGATTGTTGGTGATCGAACGGAGCATAACATGCGGAACCTTCTTGTAGACAAAGCCGCTGCCCACTCCTTCGTCGGGATGTGCCAACTCGTAATAGTCAAACATCGCCGTCATGAGGCGCTGTTTTGCTAATGTGAGCGCGACACGGGACGTGTCGCACGTAATCCACCGCCGCCCCAACTTTTCCGCACTAGCCGCCGTAGTACCGGAACCGCAGGTCGGGTCGAAGACAAGATCCCCCGGATCGGTGGTCATTACTAGGCATCTTTCAACGACTTTAGGACTCGTCTCCACAACATACCGTTTCTTCCTTCCAAATCCACTGATCGCTGTATCATTCCAAATGCAATCGATCTCAACCACTGGAAAATCGTCGCGGTACCTCTTGTACCGCAGGGTATTGCCAACGAGCATCAGTCGGTTAGCTGTGGCGAGCTTGGCCATTCCCCCAGTACTGACACCTGGTTTCCAGTGGTTGTTGGCCGGGCATTCGAAGCGCTGCCCACGCCACTCAAAGAATCGTTCGTTGGGATCAGAGGGTCCGCCCTGTGAATAAAGCGTGTCATGCGCGAGAATCCTGAGAGTTTTGGGGATGGAATCTGTGTCCTCCAGTTCCTCATCCGTCATCGGTCGAGGATCACCGCTGCCATCAACGGGTTCGACAAACGTGTACTGGCCGCTGCCAGACTTTCCGATTCGTTTTGTCGAAGTTGGCTGGTGAAACTTTTGCCGTGCCTGCTCCTTGTCCTTTGCGTACCAGAGTAGGTAGTCCCCTGAAGAGGAAAGCAGCGAGGTGCTCTGACCGCCTGTCGTTCGATACCAGATCAAACCGCAGAAGTTCTTGGGCTTGAAAACATCATCCAGAATGGACCGTACAAGATGAACATTCTGGTCAGAAATCTGCACAAAACAAGAACCCGAGTCCTTCATCAATTCGCGTGCCAACAGCAGACGGTCGCGGAGATACGTCATGTAAGAGTGGATGCCCAGTTCCCAAGTATCTCGGAATGCCCGGATCATCTCCGGCTCCTGGGTCAGGTCTTCGTCCTTTCCGTCCTTCACGTCACGCTTGTTTACGAACGGCTGAAAATTGCTCTTGTACTCGACCCCATAGGGCGGGTCTATGTAAACCATCTGCACCTGCCCTGCCATGCCTTCCTTTTCGAGTAGAGAGTTCATTATTAACAGCGAGTCGCCAGCAATCAGCCGGTTCGACCAGCCATGCGAGTGCTTGTAGAAGTCAATCGCATCATGCAAAGGCAGCCTTTCCTCCGGGCGCTCAAACAGCGACGGCTGGACCGGCTGGCCGTTGCCATTGCGTTTGCGAACGGCCTCAATAATCGTCCGCGGGTCAATTGTTTCGTGCACGTGGAGAGAAACGGTCGGCACCTCAAACGACGCGTGCTCCTTCTTACCAGCCCAGACAAGCTGCGGATCCAGGTGGGAGTCGAAATCGAGTTCTTTACCGGGGTTTAAGCTCGGAACTGGTTCAATGTACTCATAGATTTTGTGCGTCGGAAGCGGTGGATCGGTATCCGGGGTGACCAAACCGACCGGCGGGTTGTTGACGCGCTTCTTGCCGGTATGCTCGTAACGGTCAATCGCTCGCTTCTTCGGGTGTGAGCCTGCACCGCTATTGCCCTTTCGCGCCATCCTATCCCTTTCGTTGATCCGACCAATGTGGGTTTCTAAGCGCAACAAATTTATCTTTTAATGACGATGTGGCGCAACAACCCGCTTTGTTCTGCCTCGCGTCTCCACTCGTGTAATTAGCAGCTCACAATTAAATACCTCGTCTCATGCTACCGATGGGCATGAGCAAAAAACTGTGCCCCTATTGCAAGCAGAGATTCCAACCGTCACGCTACCGTCCCGACCAGAGAATTTGTAGCTCCCTAGACTGCCAGCTGCGAAGACGCACCGAATACCATCGGAAGAAGCTGGCCGAAGATCCTCTGTATAAAGAGCAGTGCCGCGACAGTCAAAGAAAATGGCGCGAGAACAATCCTGCTTACATGCGGAATTATCGAGCTGAAGTGAAAAGAAGAGACACTTTGAGCAAGAAGTCCAATCTCTCGTGTGAACTACGCCGACTCCTGAAATTGGCAAAGAACAACGTGGCCTTGGATTTGAAATCCTTCGATGCCAGTGTTTGGCTTGTTTGTCGGAAGGGCGTTGTCAGCGTAAAGAACACCTTGGCCTCTGCCAAAGTCATTGTTCTGCAAGCAATTCCGTAATAACCCTTCCAAAAGCTGGGGGCGTAAAGAACATCTTTTTGAATCCAGTCCGCACTCATCATATAAGGACCAATTGTCCGCTACATCCAGCGTTGGGCGGCAGGGTGGGCCCTGTCGCTCTGGGCGTCGGGCCGATGACGCAAGCATCGTCGCAACTGCGACCGCTGCGCACATACCTATTAGCGTGGAGCCCGCGCTTCCAGAAGTCGCGACAATGGAAATCACGGGACCACTATCAGCCATCTACTCTCAACCCAGGAATGAACCAACTCGCGCGGCAGAGTATGTGCGGATGTCCACCGAGCATCAGCAATATTCAACGGAAAACCAAGGAGATGTAATCAGGGAGTACGCAGAACGGCGGGGAATGGTCATCGTGCGGACCTACACCGACGCCGGCAAAAGCGGCCTCCGTCTTGATGGCAGAGATGCACTGAAGCAATTAATTCATGACGTAGAGAACGGCCTCGCCGACTTTAACGCAATTCTCGTTTACGACGTGAGCCGTTGGGGACGCTTTCAGGACGCAGACGAGAGCGCGTACTACGAATACATCTGTCGTCGGGCGAAGATCGAAGTTCATTACTGTGCAGAGCAATTTGAGAATGACGGCAGCCCAATCTCTACGATTGTGAAGGGTGTGAAGCGAGCGATGGCCGGGGAATACAGCCGCGAGCTATCCGCTAAGGTCTTCATCGGGCAATGTCGGCTTATCGAGCTAGGCTTCCGTCAAGGCGGTTCGCCTGGATACGGACTTCGCCGGATGCTCCGCGACCTGAACGGCGAACGCAAAGGAGTGCTGAATCGTGGGGAACAGAAAAGCATTCAGACAGACCGCGTGATTCTTGTTCCCGGCCCAGAGGAGGAAGTCGAGATCGTTCGTTGGATGTACCGAACGTTCGTCGAAGAAAGAATCACGGAATCGAAGCTGGCAGGCATGCTTAACGAATGTGGTATTGCGACGGATCTGGAACGGCCCTGGACGCAAGGGGCTGTCCATCAGGTTTTGACAAACGAAAAGTATGTCGGAAACAACGTATACAACCGAGTTTCGTTCAAGCTGAAGAAGAAGCGCGTCGTGAATCCTCCCGATATGTGGATTCGCCGGGACGCGGCCTTTGAATCAATTATCCCCACAGACCTTTTCCTCCGGGCCCAGACGATTATCCGAGAGAGGAGCCGAAGGTTCACGAATAACGAATTACTGGAACACCTAAGGAGCTTGCTCGAACGCGAGCAGCGTCTTTCCGGCCTTCTGATAGACGAAGCCGATGGGATGGCTTCGAGTTCTGTTTATCGCAGCCGGTTTGGGAGCCTTGTTCGCGCATACTCGCTGATTGGGTATTCGCCGGACCGCGACTACCGGTTCATCGAAACGAACCGGCAACTGCGGATCATGCATCCCAAAGTGATCGCAGATGTAACCGAGAACATTCGTCAGCTTGGCGGCGCAGTTCGCGGTGATCCCGAAACTGACGTGTTGACAGTGAACGATGAATTCACGGCCTCAATAATCATCGCGCGGTGTAGGCAGCGAGAGTCTGGATCGTTTCGATGGCTCATTCGGTTCGACGCCGGCCTGAAGCCGGACCTTACTGTGGCGGTGCGGATGAACGCCGAAAACCGCGATCCCCTCGACTACTATCTCCTGCCCAGGCTGGACATCACCTTTGAAAAACTACTTCTCGCCGAGGAGAACGCCGTCAGCCTAGACACCTATCGTTTCGACACGCTCGATTTCTTCTTCGAGATGGCCAAACGCGCGCGAATACCGGAGGCAGCATGAATGAGACAGCGCCAGTCGTTCAGATGATCCCTGTTGATCAGATCAACGTCTTGAATCCACGCAGCCGGAATAAATTCGTTTTTCAGAGCATCGTCTCGAATATCTCGACTCTTGGTCTGAAGAGGCCAATAACCGTCGCTCGCCGGGCAGAGTCTATCGACGGCAAGACTTACGACCTAGTTTGCGGCCAAGGCCGACTTGAGGCATTCATTGCGTTAGGCCAAACAGAAATTCCGGCCATCGTTAAGGAAGCATCGAGGGAAGAATGTTTCTTGATGAGCTTGGTCGAAAACATTGCCAGACGGAACCTCCGTCCCTTAGAGCTCCTCAAGGAGATCAGCAGCCTGAAATCTCGCGGTTACAGCACGACAGACATCGCCAAGAAGATTGACGTTCACAAGAGTTATGTAGCGGGAGTCGTTCATCTGCTCAAAAACGGAGAAGAGCGACTAATCAACGCCGTCGAAAAAGGCAGGGTACCGCTATCGGTTGCAATGCAGATTGCAAATGCCGATGAAGATGGTATTCAGCGCGCGCTCTGCCAAGCATATGAAGACAAGAGTCTCCGAGGCCGTAAACTGCTTACCGTTAGGCGAATCATCGAATCGCGCAAAGCCAACGGAAAGAGCTGCAACGGGGGTGCGAGAAGAAGAATTGATCGTGCTCAATCGGCGGAGTCGTTAGTCAGGGTCTACAGGCAGGAAGCCGACCGGCAAAAACTCCTGATAAAAAAGTCGCAAGTGACCGAGCACAGGTTGCTGCTTATCGTATCAGCGCTCAGGAATCTATTTCGCGATGAAAACTTCCTTACCTTGCTCCGCGCAGAAGGTCTCGACACGTTGCCGGCCCCGCTAGCCGAGAAAATCCAAATCCCAGAAAGGGCTTGAACATGCCAAAACAAGTTCCCATAGCCTTCGATCCGCAAGGCATCATCATCCCCATCACCAGCATCCTGCCACTCAAGCACATCAAGACATCCATAAGGTCGAGTCAGAAATACCAGCAGGTTTTGGCATCAGTTCGCGAAGTCGGGATCATTGAGCCCTTAATCGTTTTTCCCCAGGGCGGCAAGACGGATTCTTTTCTTCTGCTCGACGGTCACATTAGGCTGGAAGTATTGAGGCAACTCGAAGAAACCCATGCTCGCTGCCTAGTCGCGACCGACGACGAAACGTATACGTACAACAAGCGGGTCAACCGCATGGCGACCATTCAAGAGCACGCCATGATCCTTAAGGCTACCCGGAGCGGCGTCTCCGAAGAACGGATCGCCACGGTATTGAAGCTAGATGTAGCGAGCATCCGACAGAAGCGCGACCTGCTAAATGGCATCTGCAAGGAGGCCGCTGAAATTCTACAGAACAAGCACGTTTCGCTCGGAGTCTTTTTCTATCTCAGGAAAATGAAACCGATGCGTCAGATAGAGGTGTGCGAGCTGTTGTCAGCGACGGCCAATTTCTCGGTTCCGTACGCGAAGGCACTTTTTGCAGCCACACATGCCGATATGCTCATTGAGCCTGACAAACACAAAGTCGTCGAGGGCCTGACACCCGAGCAGGTAGCCAAGATGGAGAAAGAAATGGAATCGTTGCAGCGAGACTTAAAGCTAATTGAGGAATCCCATGGAAACCAAGTCCTCAACCTTGTGCTCGCCCGTGGCTACCTGTCCAAACTGTTCGCCAACGCTCGCGTCACCCGGTACCTTGGGCAGCACCATGCCGACATCTTTCGCGAGTTGCAAACAGTCTGCGAGGGTACCTCATTAGAGAATTAAGAATCGTACAGTCTAAGCCGTCGGTGGCAATTTTTGCGACCGCTTCCTTGGTGGGTCTTCTTGCTCAGGGGGATTAGAGGCCAAACTCAGAAGGTGTGTTGTGAGTTCCGGGTGACGGACAACAAAGATACCTGGCTTTTTCTCATTTGAAGTTTGTACGATAAATCCTCCTTCGAAGCCTCCTACGCTGATCATTTTCTTGTAAGGGATAGCGACCGAACGTTGTTGCCCTGAGAAGCAAACCCTTTGGTTCGTGATATGAAGAACGCCCACTCCTCCATCCTCGTAAACTGTATTATCAATCGGATGGCCCTTGAACCCTCCGACCCGGAACCGCGCACCCCGAACCAACGGTACAGGAACGCTGACCGAACTGTATCCGCCGACATACTCGCGCTTCGTTTTCTGAACACGCAATCCCGCTCCTTCTTCCCAATGGCAGACTTCACCCTTTTGAAGCACCAATCCACCGCAATCCTTGCGGGGGATCTCGCCACGCTCCCATGATTGGATAATCTCCTTCATCCCCACACGAAAGATGGTGTCCCGCAACTCTGGAGTCGCGGATTGCCCAAGTCCATATTTTTGTCCAAGACTGACGAGGAATTTGAGGTCGCCCTCTGACATTTCATCTTCGGCTTCTACCAACCTAAAGATGTTGTTCAGCAGTGAAGACCTCAGTGTCCCGGTCTCTGATTCGGACATTTGATATCTTCGGGCTGTTTCCTCGAACTGCGTGACCCATCCCTGGGCATATTGCAAGTTGAAAGATTGGGCTCCGCTTACTGATCGCAGCAGAACTTGCATCCGATTATTCGCCTGCTCTCGACATTCCTTGCAAACGGTATTATTCGCATGGGCCGTGAGCCTTGCCCACAAGCCTATTTCATCGCCGCAAACTGGGCATTTCATTAGGACGCCCCGACCGCCTTCAGAACCTTTTACACCCAACTGCGCTTGTGTGCAATGACCTGATCAACCCCAAACGCGACAGGCACCTACCAGCTCAATTCCCATGAGTAACGAATGAGGCGTACCAGGCCATCATCCTGATACAGGAATGCATATTACATTTTGTGTTGACAAGAGATCATGTGGCGGTGTACATCCTAATGCAGGATAAAGCAGTCCTGTACAAGGATGGCTTGGAAGGAGCAGTACCGCAATGCCAGCGACCGAGAAGGTCCTGTACACGAAGCGTGAGGCAGCGCAATTGTTATCGCTTTCTCTGCGCAGCATCGACTACCTAATTTTTAGCCAGCAGCTCCCGGCGCGCCGGATCGGGCGACGCGTCCTCGTTCACCGCGACTCCATTGAGCAGTTCGCCCGGCGCGACCACGTTTCAATTCGTCTGGCGGCATCACCGGCTTAGGAGAAGCCGTTCGGTGCCTTCGGCACCGGCAGGATTTTTGACACGTCACCCCTAGCAGGGTGCCGTATAGGAACCTGAGGTTCGCATATGCGAACCCATTGATTCCACGGAGCCTAAAGGCAAAAACGGCTCAAGAACCAGGAACATCGGTTGCTGTGCAGTAACTCGTTGATTTCAGGGGGCTCGCAATGAAACCCGCGTTTCGAACGCGCTCGGTAGGCACGAAGGTAACTGAGGAGGAGTACGGGCAATTGGAAAACTGCGCCTTGGGCAGCCGCTTGTCCATAAGCGAATGGTGTCGGACGGTCCTCCTGGAGAAGGCTGAAGGAGCGAAGCCAAGCGATGCCGACCAAGCCGTTCTTGCTGAGGTGTTGGCGCTGAGAACGATCCTCCTGAACCTGCATTTTGCCGTGGCAAAAGGCGACGGCATCACCGCCGATCAGATGCAGGCCATCATCGAGCGCGCGGATCGGGATAAGGAAAAGAAGGCGGCCCAGCGGCTTGCGGCGATCTTGGAGCAGCAGGGCGCTGGAGAGCAGTCATAGGTTTGGCTGTTAGCGGAACTGGTAGGAGTGCAGCTATGAGACAGAAATGGGGACGAGCAAAGTACGCAGGTTCCTGGCCTAGCGACAAACCGATCTGGACTATTGCCGCCGTCATAGTCGCCGTGATCTGCGGGACCGCCATCGGACAGCTCGCGCGCGCATGGAGTTGGACGCCACTCCAAAGATGCTATGCGGATGTTTACGAAGCGACCGGCCAGGCCGGACCCTCGCCGCGCAATGGGACGTATTCCGTACTTGTCGTTTCGACTCGCAGCGGAAGTCGCTTGGCACTCGACAGTGACGTGATCGAGCGCGCCGAATATTCTTTTGCACTCTCTGAAGGCGCCTTAAAAACCGGCGCGGTCAAGCTGGAATGGCAGCGGCGGCACTTTCAGAATGCCCAACTTTACGAGTGGCTGAGGCACTGGATTTACAAGGACGAGTCCCTCATCGACATGGACAAGCCAGCTTTATTCGGAGGGCTTGCCATTTTCGGCGTGAGCCTCCTCGTCGCGATCCCAAAAGACATAGCGCGCGCCAGGCGACGCAAGAACGGACGACGGCTAAAAGGGCCTGAGTTGGTGACGCCCGCTAAGTTTAATCGCCGGAATCGCTCCGACGGTATCGGCTTCATCCAGGAACGCGGGCTCCTAGGAAGGCTGACTGGCAGCGAACGCGTTGTTCGCATCCCACAAGCAATCGAGTCCAGCCATTTTCTCATCATGGGCGACACCGGAACGGGCAAGAGCGTTCTGACACGGAGAATCTTGCTGGAAGTCGAAAAGCGGGGTGAGACAGCTATCGTTTACGATCCGGCGCTCGAATACACGCCTCAATTCCTTAATCCGTCGCGTGGTGATTTGGTCCTGAATCCGCTCGACGAAAGGATGCCCTATTGGACTCCGGGAGCTGAACTTCGGAACGAAGCCGAAGCACTGACACTCGCTACATCGCTATTCCCCGACCGATACAACGAGAATCCATTCTTTGTCGAAGGCCCGCGAAAAATATTTGCCCATCTTTTGACCTTCCATCCGACTCCGCAGGAGTTGATTTGGTGGATGTCGCACCCGGACGAAATCGACCGGCGCGTGGAAGGGACTGAGTTCGCAACGATGATCGATCCTCAGTCGCCGCCTCAGCGCAACGGCGTGCTCGGTTCGCTGAACATGGTGGCTGACGCGCTGAAACTCTTGCCCACAGAGAAGGAAACGTCTCAGCTTTGGAGCGCACTGCAATGGTCGCAGGAGCGACGCGGATGGCTCTTCCTCACTTCTACGCCGGAAACGAGAAAGAGATTGCTGCCTCTAATCAGCTTATGGCTGGACACGCTTGTGCTACGGCTTATGAACCAGGGCCAGCGCAGTCCCCGTCCCGTGTGGTTCGTTCTGGACGAACTGGCTAGCTTGCAGCAGTTGCCCCAGTTGCATACAGCCGTAACGGAAAACCGCAAATCTAACAATCCGATTGTGCTCGGCTTTCAGGGTCGCAGCCAACTCGAAACGCGCTACGGTCACGAGGCAGAGGCCATGCTCTCGCAGCCCGCAACTAAAATTTTCTTGCGGACAAGTGAACCCAGAGCTGCGAAGTGGATCAGCGACACAATCGGCGAGGTCGAAATTGAACGGCTCAGGGAGAGCCGTACCACTCATCCGCTTCGTCGAAAGGCGAATAGCTACAACCTGGAGCGACAGGTCGAGCCGCTAGTGATGCCGAGTGAGATCACTGGCCTGGAGCCGCTCCACGGGTATCTCAAGGCAGGAAATTTAGTGGTGCCGATGAGCTTTCCCTATATCCAGCTCCCGGAAAAGCAGCCGAAATTCATCGAACGAAAAATGCGGCTAGAGCCGCGACGGGTAACAAAGGGATTGGCGAATCCTGACAAAACCAGCGACGGCCAGACGGCACTGAAAGTCTCTCCCCAAGAAGTGAAGCAAACACGCGAAAAGCAATTAAACAGAACCGAGCAGCAGCAACAGCGGTTTTTTGAATAGCGCACATGCTGACAATTTCTAAGCCGTTGAGTGCTGGCCAAGCGCGTACATACCACGCCGAAGAGTTCAGTAACGCGCGTGCGAACTATTACACCGAAGGTGAGCGTATCGCTGGCCAATGGCACGGAAAACTAGCGGAAGAATGGGGCCTCAAAGGAGAAGTTCGCGAAGAACAATTCCACCGACTCAGTGAGGGGCAACACCCGATCACAGGCGAACAACTTGTTCGACACCAGACCGCACGGGAGTACCTAAATGAAAAAGGCGAGAAGATCAAAACAATGGAGCACCGTGCGGGTTGGGATGCCACGTTCTCAGCACCGAAAAGCGTCTCATTGACCGCACTTGTCGGCGGCGACGGGCGCGTGAGGGAAGCGCATCGTGAGAGCGTAGCTGTTGCTTTAGGTGAGCTTGAAAAATACGTCCAGGCCCGGCTCGGAAGCAATCTCCCAGCCGAAACAACAGGCAAATGGGTCGCGGTAAAGTTCGAGCACGATAGCGCGCGCCCAGTGAACGGCTACGCAGCTCCCCAATTGCACACGCACGTTGTCTTTTTCAACGTAACACAAACACAGGATGGGCAGACGCACGCGCTGCAACCCCAAGAGCTTTACAGAACGCAGCAGTACGCGACGGCAGTCTACCGTTCCGAGTTAGCGGCTCGGCTCAAACAACTTGGTTATGAAATCGAGCGTGGCGAGAGCAGCCAGCCGGAGATTAAGGGATACAGCCAGGAATATCTGGAGGCGTCGAGTCCACGCCGGCGACAGATCGAGGAGCACCTTTCCGAGCTCGGACTTCGGGGTGCAGGCGCGGCCCAGATAGCAGCACACCAGACCCGCGAAGGAAAACTGGAACTCGCGCACTCGGAAATGCAAGAACGGCATCGCGCAATGGCACAGATCTTCGGCAATCAGCCAAAGCACCTAATTGAGGGAGCGCGATACAACTGGCATCACATCGAGCGAGAATCATCCGAGAAACAGACCCAATCCGCGATCAGGTTTTCGCGAGAACGCAATCTTGAGCGCGAAGCAGTTGCCGACGAGCGGGCCCTGTTAAGGGATGCGCTGAAGCGTTCAATGGGTGAAGCGACGTTCGCGGAAGTGAAAAGTGAGTTTGACAATCGCGTTAAGGCAGGCGAGTTCATAGAGGCGAGCCATCGTGCGCCAGGCCGCGCGTTCACCACGACTGAAATGGTCGGCTACGAACACGACACTATAAAAGTCATGCGCGAGGGACAAGGACAGCACGCACCCATCGCGAGCTTTGAAACGCGGAGAGAAATCGAGCGAGAGCACGGCCACCTAAACAAGAGTCAACTTGCAGTGGTGGAACAAATCCTTTCCAGCCGGGACCAGGTGATGGCTCTTGAAGGTGTCGCTGGCGCAGGGAAAACTACTTCTTTAGCTGCGATCCGAGGAGCCGCCGAACGAGAGGGTTACAAGGTAGAAGGCTTCGCGCCTACTTCGAGGGCGGCCCACCAACTCAGGGACGCCGGGATCGAGGCGAGCACTTTGCAACGGCATCTCGTTTCCAAGCGAGACGCTCCCAACGAACACAAACACCTTTATATCCTCGATGAATCGAGCCTCGCCAGCACCAAACAAATAAATCAGTTCCTCCATCGCTTGCACGAGCACGACCGCGTGTTGCTGGTAGGTGATACGCGGCAACATGAAGCGGTTGAGGCCGGAAGGCCGTATCAGCAACTCCGGGAAGCCGGAATCGAGACGGCGCGCCTGGATGAAATCGTCCGGCAGAAAGACCCGGCTCTGAAAGAAGTAGTTCAGCAGCTTGCGCGCGGCGATGTACGGAGTGCAATTGAAAAGCTCGAAGACCAGGGGCGAGTGCATGAGATTGTGGACCGCAACGAGCGCCTATCCGAAATCGCGCGCGAGTACGCAGCGAAGCCGGAAGGCACGCTGGTAGTGTCGCCCGACAATCAATCGCGCCGAGAGATAAACGAGGCGATTCATCGAACCATGCAAGGCCAAGGTCAAGTAGACAAGGAGGAACACCAGTATAACGTGCTTGTAGCGAGGCAGGAGATTACGGGAGCGGACCGGCAATGGGCCGGCCAATACGAGTTGGGCGATATTGTGCGTTACACGCGAGGCAGCAAGACGCTTGGCATCAAAGCGGGAGAATATGGGCGAGTCGAGAGTTTGAACGAGAAACAAAATCGCGTGACGGTGAAACGCGAGAGTGGTGAACGAGTCAGCTATGACGCACGGCGATTGCACGGCGTCACGTTGTATCGAGAAGCGGAGCGGGCCTTTAGCAAGGGTGACCACGTGCAGTTCACAGCGCCAAGTAAGGAACAGCATGTTGCCAATCGCGAGTTAGGGACTATCGAGAAGGCGGACGCGAATGGAAATTTACAGTTGCGACTCGATTCAGGGCGTCGTCTCTCCTTCAACATCAAACAGAATCCCCACCTCGATTATGGATATGCGGTGACAAGCCATAGCAGCCAGGGTCAAACTGCCGACCGAGTCCTGATCCACGTGGATACCGAGCAAACTGGCGAAAAGCTCGTGAATCGTCGCTTGGCATACGTAGCGATTTCTCGCTCCCGCCATGACGCCCAAGTCTTTACAAACGATGCACTAAAGCTGCGGGACGCCTTGGGTAGGGACTTTTCTAAGCCCACTGCGTTAAACTTTGTAAAACAACGCGTGCTTTCAAATGCATCCGCGCAGAGCCAGGTCACGCGCGGCCAGGGAAGCGCCGAGGGTGTTGGACTCGGAAGAGGTATTGGAGCAAGTTCCAAATAGTCCGGGGCTATCCCGACAAGTCTCAACGAATCATTGCAAATCACCTTTTATGGCGCTATCGTTGCGTCAGTTCCCGCCTCTACTAGAAAGGCAAGTCAAGGCTATGTACAGGAGACCAGCCCTCCTCGTAAGTCTGACGCTTGTTTTTCTAGCTCTCTGCCTGCCGGCCCGCGCTCAGAAGCACCGAAAAGCAAATCTTAATGAAGACGTGCCGTTACCAGCCGATTTTGCAATCGACTACCAGCTCGGAATCACGGAACGAGGACACATTCGAGGTGCCAGCCCCTTACTGGAGAACACCGAATACAATGAGGCAGGCACAGAGGTGTTCTCAAAGTTTGTAGGAGACCCGTCTGTTTCCTCTCTTGGCCTACCGTACCGGTGGAACTTCACAATCGTTAACGATGGTTCGGTGAACGCCTATTCTCTCCCTGACGGAGAAGTGTCCGTAGGTTCGGGGCTGGCAAAACTCATTGGGACGAGACCTGGAATGTGGGCCGCCGTACTTTCGCACGAAACATCCCATGTTGCGCGGCGGCATTGGGTTCGCAAATATCTCTACGACTTGTATGTAGCTGCGCAGATCAGCTACTACCAAGCAAGGGTGCAGGCCGGAGACAATAATGCGAATTGGTCCCTCGTTGGGATTCGAATTGCCGCGCCTATTGCGCGCGCAAAGTTGTCGCGAAATCTGGAACACGATGCTGACATACAGGGGATGATGTTGATGGCGCGAGAGGGATACCATCCAGACTACGTGTTCGCGCTACATCATCTACTTCGTACAGCCACCGGTGACCAATCGCACTTTGCGGCTTTCTTCTCTTCTCACCCGCGCTGGGAGACCAGAGATCAACGCGATGATCGCGCGTACTCAGATGCTCTCGCAGAATACAACAGATTATGGCCCGATCCAGACACATCGCCCGGAGGGAAGCCGCCAGTGGTCGCGTTCGCTGGCAAACCGAGCGCCCAGGAGAATAAGCAGTCGAAGACCGCCGACCTGAACCTCCCAGTTTATTGTCGAAATGCGACGGAGCCTTTGCAACTTGTCATTTTCTTCCGAAAGAACAAGCAGCCAGTCCAAGCGGCTGACAACCAATACCGCAACGAGCGGGGCGAGTTGGTTTTCCGACGGGAGTTTGATTGCTCCGAAAAGACAGAAGCTTCCCCCACCGTCATTCACTTACCAGCAACGTTGGTCTCCAAAGGCGACAGAAAATTGGAAGCGCTTGCTTACGTGTATTCCAAACACGGAGATTTCCTTGACGGGTTCAAGGCTTTTGATGTGCACTTTCCTAAGCCTTGATTTTCTTAGGGCCCGCGCCGTAAGAAAAAATGGTGCGAATAGGCTGGCCAAGGCGTAGTATTAACGCGCAAGTTACGATCCCCGCTGAGGGTCCTCAGGTGCTCGAACCCAAGGCCATTCTGCCCTTCCAAGCATTCTCAAACTGGAGGTAAGTGCTCATGTCTGCGACTACGTCTCGTGTTTTTCGCGCGGCATCAAATTCAGCGTGGCTGGTCTCTCAAGCGCTAAAAGGAATCCTCCCCGCAGGGAAATTGCCGAGCCCGAGCTGGGCTCCTGGCCGACTCCCTAAACAGCGAGCGCGTATCCCGATGGCGACGGGCGTTCCGAGAAGAACGCTGTCGCTGTGCCCGGACTGCAACCATGAGGCAGTGGCCGCGGTCCTCAAGGGCGAGATTGATGTCGCCGATTTTCGAGACAATCCCGGAGTCGTGGAGGCGAAGATATTGGAGGAAGGCGGACGCATTCTCATGCGCAAGGCCTGTGGGAAGCATGGCCCGTTCGAGGATGCCCTCTCCAATCACCCGGATTTCTTTCGAAGGATGGAACGGCTTGCTTTCGGCAGAGACTTCGAATGCGCCGACGATTGCAACGTGCATGGTCATGGTCCGAACAGCATTAGCTCCGGGAGAGGGACATTCCTCATCGTCGATCTGACGAACCGATGCAACATGATGTGCTCGCCTTGCTTCATGGACGCGAACGCTGCCAGCTACGTCCATGAATTGAGCATGGAAGATGTAAAGGTCATTTTCAGGAACGCTCTCTCGTTTAAGCCTCAGCGGGAAATCAACATTCTGTTCTCAGGAGGGGAACCTACCGTTTCGCCGATTTTTCTGGACGCCGTTCGCTACGCGAAAAGCGTGGGCTTCCATCGGCTTCACGTTGCGACAAACGGCATCGAGTTCGCAAAGAGCAAGGACTTCGCTTTGCAGGCGCGAGAAGCGGGCCTCCACGGTGTATACCTCCAATTTGACGGAGTTTCCGAAAACGACAACAAACATCGTGGACTGGGAAACTACATGCCCGTGAGGACGCAAGCCTTGGAGAATATTGCCGCTGCCGGAATGCGAACCACGCTTCAAGTCACGGTAGACAATTGTCGGAACAGTGGCGCTCTTGGTGACATTGTCCGGTTCGCGATGCAGAACATAGATAAAATCCACGGCGTCGTTTTTCAGCCCATCATGTTTGCAGGCAGGGATGAGGAAGTATCCGCCGATGAGCGTTACGCTCGGCGCTACCCTCTCACGCAACTTGCTTTCGATCTCCAGGAGCAGACTTCTATTGACTGGCAACCAATGCGGGATTGGTTTCCGCTTTCAGACTTCGGAATATTCGCTCATCTATCCGATGTTCTTAACCCGGACGCAAGGCTGGGAAGTCTTTTCCCAGAAGCGCATCCCAACCGTGGCATCTTCAGCGCCTTGCTCGTGGACACGTATCGCAAAGAGGCCGTCCCTGTTCCAGCGTTTTTCGACTTGGAACAATTCATGCGCGACATTGTAGAGATAACCGATTCTGGAAGAAGACCGGCTGCGACCAAAGCGCTTGTGTCCCTTTCAGTGCTCCGCAATTTCAACCAGGGAAAAGCTCCTTCGGGCTTTGTGCTTCGCGACCTTCGCCGCGTGCTTGATGATTGCTTCTATCGCGTCACTGGCAGCGGCGATCATTGGTCCGAGAAAGCGTATTCCTATGACGGGCGCTGGAGGCTCATGATCGTTAACGGGATGTGGTTCCAAGACGCCTTCAATTACGACTTTGCGGGAATCTGCAATTCCACTACTCCTGTGGGACTGACCCAAGGCGAAATCAGCTTTTGCGCGTACTACGGCGGCGGTTGGCGGAAAGTCGTCGAACACCAGAGCCGAACTGTAAAGCTCGCCGAATGGCACAAGACGCATGGTCGCCATGAAATCTATGCCAACGGCAAGAACGTAGACCTTGGGCAACCGGCGCATAGCGCGGGCATCCAACTGGTTCAGATTGATGCCGAGCCTTTAGCCGTCCCAACCGGCGCTGTGGAGCACAGTGACTAACGCAGCCAGCAACGGGGAGAGCAATTTTCTCTCGGACGTTCCTTCCGAAATCCGCGAGCTGCTTGACTGGTATGAGGTAAGGCAAGCCCGAGGCAATCCCGGACACAAACTGACGGAATTTGCCAATCGGTTCTTGTGCTGGTTGATTGAAGATCATGCCGTCATCCCGCCAATGACCGCGTCCCCGCCAGAGGTTCTCGGACTGGTTTTGCTTCATCACCAGAAAAGCCCTGAAAACACTGCGGCATGGCTCAATTTAGCGCTAGCTTTGCGTCGAATGGTCCTGTGCCAGGTTCATGACACTGGCGCTACCAATGAGAGCCTTGTGCAGAATGCATTGCATTGCTTCGACCGCTCGTTGCAACTGGAGCCGGACAATAAGGGCAAGAACGTCAGGGCATGGATCGGCAAGGCACTGACATATCATCAGATGGGGTTATTCGAGGAAGAAGTCAAGTGCTGTTTGCAAGCCCTGGATTCTGACAGGTCGGACCCAAGTCTCTGGTTGTTTTATGCGTTTGCCCTTAGTGCCGCCGGACGGGAAGCGAAAGCGCTCTCCGTAATTGAAGACGCTTACGATGCGTATGTGAAGGCGGGTGAGCCAGAGGGGTTGCGGCACCTCTTCGCTGATATAGGACCGGGAAGGCCTTCGAGTGAGGTTTTCCGAAAACGGGTACTCTGAATAGATAGGCGGCGAAAACTGGACTCGAACGAGCGGGGACAGTCTGATTCGCCAGGCCAAGGACAGCCAAGTCTAATTCAGAGAGGAGTCAGTCATGGGAATCCACCGCGACCGGCTTAATGCTGGAAGGGCACACAAGCGCTTTGTGACCGGGGTAAGGGCTGCCGTCCAAGGAGCGGGCTACGCTGTTCCCGAACCTTCGAAAGTTTCTCCGCTAATTGTTGGCGCACAACCATTGTCGTTTGTCGCGCCGCCAACGATGGAGGAATCCTTCGGATACAGAGGCTCGCTTCGGTTTGTCACGTTTGGCTATTTGCCGAGAACTCGGAAATTTGTCCATTGTGACGGCGGCGACGACATTCCTGGTGACTCCGATACATGGCTCCGGTTCCTGCGCCATCCCTTCGTTGCCCCGAGGGTTCCCGAAAGCCGTTATCCCACACTCTATGGCGTGTTCAAGGGAAAGGCACGCCCGTCCTTGCCAGAGACAATGCAAGGTGAACATCACGAGAGTCCTGAGCCGATTCACTATTTGCTCGTGGACCGCGAGAACGGGCGGACTTACGTTTGTCAAAGGGATCAGGCCCTGCTTTTGTTTTCGCTGGCGGAGCCGGACGAGAATGACGCACCGAGGGTGTGGATCGACAGGCTACGAATGAGCGCGGGCAATGAAAACTATAAGGTTCCTCCCGCGCCTGAACTTGCTGAGGAACTGTTTGCCTGCCTCGATGAGTACCTTCTACAACCTGGGCAGAGGGAGCGCTGATTCAAAAGGCCGCGCCAATCAGCCTGTCGGCTGGTGCACTCATATGCTCGCCAAGCGATTACCGACCTCGGTTTAGGTGGTTGCTTCCGAATGCAAATTCCTGCGCGCCTACATGAACATTCCGCCGCAGAGGCAGAAGGCAGTGAGGATTCCTCCAAGTAGTCCCCGTATTTGGATCCATTGTGGGTCGTCCATCGAGCGCGGGTATTTCAAGAATATGAAAAATGCCATACCACATACGAACGCCAAACCGGGAAGAAGTGCTCTGCCCAGTAAGAGGTTCTCTATGGATTCCGCTGGAAGCGCGACAAGCCGGTAGGGCAGGACCATGAAGCCGAAGTAGCAGAGGGCGTAGACTACTTCCATCAATACGGCGCTCGAATATGGTGTTGGTACACCTGCAGGAAGGATTTTTTGACGGACGCCGTTCGGTGCGCGAGCGTTGGTGCCATAAATCAAAAGGTGAACGCCGACACCAAGAAGCACCACAAGAAACATTGCTCGCCAGTGTGATGGATGCAGAAATTCTATTCGGGTCAATCGCTGGTAGGCCACTGGCACTATTCCGAGCGGTATCGTGAGACTGAGCGAAAGAGCGACAGCCGACATGCCCGCTGGCATTCTGCCACTGCCGCCGGCTCCATAGCTCCACCGCCACGTTCGCTCGGCTAGCGCCCAGATTATTCCATACAGAATTGCAACCAAGATTGTAAGGTGCAGTGTGATATTCAGGGCTTCCGTGCCTGACCTGACGCCAGCCGCTGGCGTACGATCCGAGATAGATTGCGCGAATGACAAAATGCTTGCGGTACCGGCGATGAAACTGCCAAATTTTACCGAGACGGCCGAGAAAGCTTGTGCTTCTGCCAGCTTTGCTCACCTTACCGGCTTGGCGTAATAAAACAAAACTAGAACGATCTCCTCCTTATTCCCTGGGAAATGATTCGCGCGAACGGGATTCCTTTGCGGAGAGTATATCACTTCCTTATTAGCTGCCAACGAGCTCTTCCCTTGATTTTCGTTTCTGCGCCAGCAACTTCACTTGCTCTCCTTCCTGACCGCTCCGAGTTGTCTGCGTCCCGGCGCGTAATTCGCCGCGCCGACAGTCCTCACTAGCACGCCTCACGCCACCAAACCCCGTTGTCATTCGGCTTGCCACCCGTTGCGACCTGGACGCAGCCATCTCTCCGCTTTTGTCTCTCTGTTTCGGGATTGCTCCCTCGGCTGGCGGTGAAGGGAGCAATAGCTCCCCGAAAACAGGAGGACAAACATGAAAGTCGAGCAAGCAAAGCAAGTCGCGAGCAAGGCAATCGAGGAGCTTACGCAAGCGCTGGAAAGGGGCCACAGTGGGAAGCTGAAAGAATATCTCGCTGCTATGGCGCGCTTCCATCGCTACAGCCTTTTCAACGTCATGCTAATCGCGTCGCAGCGGCCTAACGCAACTCGGGTTGCTGGCTATCACAAATGGCGCGAGTTTGGGCGGTTTGTGAAGAAGGGCGCGAAAGGCATTTTCATCCTTGCGCCCATTCTAGCGAAAAAAGCCGCCGACCAGGACGCGCCTGAGGAAGAGCCTGCCAGGCCCCCCGTCGGCTTCCGCGCCGTCTATGTGTTTGATTTTTCCGACACCGAGGGTGAGCCTCTTCCCGAACTGGCCAGCGCTCAGGGCGATCCCGCTGGATACACGGAACGGCTGAAGGCTTTCACGGTGGAACGTGGCATTCAGCTTGAGTATTCCGAAGCGATCTTCCCAGCGCAAGGGCAATGCTCGCCCGGCAGAATTACGTTGCTTCCCGACCAGTCTCCCGCGGAGGAGTTTGCCACGCTGGCGCACGAGATAGCTCACGCATTGCTGCATCAGCAGGAGCGCCGCGCCGAAACAACGAAGCGCGTCCGCGAAACTGAAGCCGAAGCCGTGGCATTTGTGGTTTGCGAGGCTATCGGCCTCAAGGCGGATAATTCGGCTGACTACATCCAGCTCTATTCCGGCGACAAGGAAACGCTTACGGAATCGCTGGAACACGTGCAACGCGCCAGCGCCGAGATTCTGGCCGCGATCACGCCCTAGCGATTAGTTTTTTCGCGGGAGGCCCGCTCTGCGGGCCTCCCGCCACTAACAGTTTTGCCTGCTTAGAAATCGTTTTTGTTAATGCTTAGATAAACGGCTGAGACCGCTTGTGCGAAGACTGCTAGATTATTATTGAGGACAGGTGGCGTTCGGCAAACGAGGTTAGAGAATCTCTGGAAGCTGCCCAACTAGGTAGAGCAGCGCAGAGGACAATTCAAGATGAAACGGTCAGGCGATGCGCCATCGCAATGCGGAGAGCTTTTTAGGGACTTACCCACGATTGAGCCGCGCCGCAGATACACAAGGCCCTCTGTTCCGGTCTGGACCGAACACAAAGCCAACTTCATTCAGCGGTATTTACGACTCTTCATCCAAATCACAAAGCACGGCACTTATATCGACGGGTTTGCGGGACCACAACGCTCGGATATGGAAAATGCGTGGAGCGCGCGACTTGTGCTGCAAATCAACCCTCCTCGACTCCGGCATTTCTTCCTCTGTGAAGAAAATGCCAGGAGTTTCAAAGCGCTTCAAAAGTGTGTCGGAGAGATACCAACACGCAAAGACAGAACCATCAATTTATTCGAGGGCGACTTCAATGAAAAGGTCGATGAAATCCTCCGATCCAAATACATAACAGAGCGAGAAGCAACATTCGCCCTGCTGGACCAGCGCATGTTTGAGTGCCACTGGAAGACCGTGCAGAAACTTGCCGCCAAGAAAAAGAAGATGAAGATCGAGCTATTCTACTTCTTTGGTTTTGGTTGGGCTAAGAGAGCCCTTGCTGGAGTAAAAAGAAACAAGGAAATTGTCGAACGGTGGTGGGGGCGGGCGGACCACAACGAACTAAAGCAAAAGACCAGGGACCAGATTAGCCAGATGTTAGTTGAGCGGTTCGAAAACGAGTTGGGCTACAAATATGTAACGCCGTACCCGATCTTTAAGCGCGAACGAAACGACATCGTGATGTATCAAATGTTGCATGCCACAGACCATGATGCGGCCCCGGAACTCATGAACCGAGCCTATAGGCAGGCTGTCCGCCACTCACAGAAGCTTGCCGAACAGTTATCGCTTCTACAGGAACGCTGAAGGTGGAAAACCTGTTTGCCATTGTGATCCGGGTGTGACGGTCTGGGACCATGGCACGGGTTTGAGCAGGAGGATACTCGTCATAAGTCCGTCCGTTCAAAAGCCGCCCTGCCTTAGACTTATGTACCCCTCCCCATTGCTTGAAGAAGAATGGAACCTTCTGCGCTCTGCACCGGGACTGAACCGATTCTACCCAAGAAGGCTTCATGGGCCGTGCGCCGATCCCGCTTTCACCTCCTACTATCACCCAATCAATTCCCTTTAGATTTAGTCGTCCCAAATCTTCCAGGAGAGGCTCTATCGAGAGAAATTTCACTTGCGCTGGCGTACGCCGCAAATTATCAATACGGGGCAAGCCATACTTCTTATCCTCGACGCTAACTCCCCACCAGATGTGAGAGCATTCGGCGGCGAAGAGCAACTTGCCACTGAGCAATTGGCGCATTCGCTCATCTCGTTTGGTCAGGATTTGATAGGTGTGCCAGTTCGCCATCTGCATTACCCGGCAGACATCAAGTATGTAGTCGTCTGGTATGCCTTCTTGGAAGAGATCGCTCATTGAATTCACGAAGACCATTCGGGAACTCGGCCATCTAAACGGTTCGGCGAGTTTTTCCGGGACGAGACGCAAATCGAAACCCTGCTCATAGGGGTGACCATGAACACCTCGGAACCGCTCGGCAAAGGTCGCGGCATAACAATGCTTGCAGCCTGGACTAATCTTCCTGCAACCTCGAACTGGATTCCACGTGACATCTGTCCATTCGATTTTTGAGTTGGTGCTCATGTGCGTCTAACTTAACATTCGCGACTAAGGTTGCCAAAACCCCGGATTAGAGGCCGGTGCTCACAATCTATATTCGCTTTCTATTCGCCATTTGTCACGTATGGATTTTCCCTTAGCCTCAGACTCCCACCACAGGACAAAAGCATCCTTTCGCAGGATTTTGCTCTTGACTCTACACGCGATCAGTAATACGGTATCCTGCAACAGGAGGGCGCAAGCGACCAGAAGATGACCCTAACTGAACACGTTGGCCAACGCATTCGAGAGTTTCGGACGGGCTACGGCGGAGGCGCAGGTATCTCCCAACAGGCGCTTGCAGCCGCCCTAAAAATCGCAAGCAATACCGTGTCGCGCTGGGAGACCGGTACATACCGACCGACCATAGATGATCTTGAAAAGCTCGCACGTTTTTTTGGTAAACGCATTATGGATTTCTTTCCCGAGCAAGAAAGTCATACCGAGCAGGATGAAAAGATCGATGCTCTTCTTCGTACCGCAAAGCAACTGAGCGACGAAGACGTGGAAGAGTTGCGGCGCTATGCCGAATATCGGCGTGCGCGCCAGGTTTACACCAAGCGTCCTCCGGGCCGTAAAGCAAAAAAGTGAGAGACACGGGCTACTACTACGAAATGCGGGAGCTGGCGCAGGAGGTGCGGGCTCGCAACGGAATCGAAGGTTCCGATCTTTCGATGCGTGATATGTGGCGAATTTACCGTGAAGAGGGAATTGAGAAATTGGATTTTCGGCATGGGTTCAAAGATTTGAGGGGTGCTTATTTCAATGACGATTGCGGAGTCACGGTAATGCTCGCTGGCGGGCTGCCCGACGAGCCGACTATCTTCACGATGGCTCATGAGCTAAAGCACCATCTTGTCGATTCTGAGGCAGGCCCCGTTGTGTGCCGCACAAATGAGCAGACAAAGCGTATTGAGGTTGGTGCGGAGGTGTTTGCAGCAGAGCTTATCTACCCCGAAAAGGACTTCGTGTACGACTTATTTCGCCTTCTTCGAGGAATGCCTCATGCCGTCAGCCCAGAAGTGCTGGTCGAATTGAAACGGAAGACGAACACAACCTTGAGTTACGCAGGTTTGGCTAAGCGAACGGTATTGCTTCGATTAGCCGACGAGAAGGCATTCCGCGATGTTGGCTGGCGAGGGTTGGAACGGCGGTCAAACAGAGACGGTCGACAGCCTCAGCGTTCTCAGCTGTTCAGGAGTGAGTCTTATGAGCCTCTTTAAGCGCAACAAAATATGGTGGACCGACTTCTCGGTCAACGGTATCCGTTATCGCCAGTCGCTCGATACAACCGATTGGCGTGAAGCGCAGGCGAACGAGAAGAAGCTTATCGCGGATGCCAACGCCGGCAAGCTTGCCCCAGCGTGCAAGAAATTCTCGCGCTTGGCTTTTTGCGAAGCGGCTGACCGTTACTTGGAAGATCGGCGCTTGGAATTGTGTGATCGCAGCTTCAAGAAAGAGTCCCAGTTGCTAGTCCAGCCCCGGAAGTTCTTCGCTGCCCTTCCCTTGAGGCGAATCGGCCCCGAAGACCTACTTGCTTATCGGCGAGCGAGAGCCGAAAAAAAAGCAGGCCCCGTGTACATCAATATGGAAATGGGTGTCATTCGAAGAATCCTTAAGCGGGCCAAGTTGTGGTATCTCGTTGCAGATGACGTGAAACCGCTCAAGGAGCGTCGCCGAACGGGCCGAGCTCTAGCACCCGAGGAAAAGGCCTGGCTCACCAGACTAGCCGAGAGCAAACCCGAGTGGGCAAATGTCAGGCTCGCTCAAACTCTGGCACTAAACACGACAATGCGGGGATGTGAGATTAAGGGGCTCCGTTGGTACGACGTGGACCTAATCGAGCAGACCGTTACTGTAAAACGAGAAACAACGAAGACCGATGCAGGCGAGCGGATCATTCCTCTAAATCCAGACGCCATGGCCGCCATAGTAGAGCTATATCGTCGCGCGAAGGACACCTCGAAGGACGATAGCGCACCGGAACCGAACCATTACGTGTTTCCCGCCTGTGAGAACGGCAGGATCGATCCAACACGTCCTCAGAGGAGCTGGCGGACAGCTTGGCGTCGTCTAACGCGCACAATTATTTGTCCCGCGTGCGGCTCGCAACAAGACCCTGGCGACACATGCCAGAACGAAAAATGCAAGGCCGACATCCGGGATGTCAAAAGCCCAATCGCAGGATTTCGGTTTCACGATCTGAGGCACCACGCCATCACAGAGCTTGCCGAAGCCCTAAATTCGGACCAGACAATAATGGCCATAGCGGGCCATATCGACCCGAAGATGCTGGCACTCTATTCTCATGTTCGAAAGGCCGCGATGCGTAGGGCAGTCTTAGCGCTCGGTAGCGGAGGCACAAAGAAGGGTTATGACACAAACAACGGCACAAATCGTGAGCAACCGATTGGAATGGTAGGCCCGTGCGGACTCGAACCGCAGACCTCGTCCGTGTCAAGGACGCGCTCTAACCAACTGAGCTACGGGCCTATAGCCGATAGGGTAACATCACCGCTTCGAACGATTAGCCCCCAATTTGCCAACCGTTCACAAGGCCCAGACCTCCACCGTGTCAAGGTGGCGCTCTAACCAACTGAGCTACGAGCCTGCAGCTTTACGAATTGTAGCACGCTCAACGGGCAGGACACGCGAATCGGGCAGGGGGG
>Ga0070740_10001682_pt1 | contig 29159 bp, 26 predicted proteins | sample Coa_R2_FD_67286 | JGI IMG/M metagenome (GOLD analysis project Ga0070740, IMG submission 67286) | Surface soil microbial communities from Centralia Pennsylvania, which are recovering from an underground coalmine fire - Coalmine... | ecosystem: Environmental > Terrestrial > Soil > Unclassified ...
TACGCAATTTGAGTTCCTTGAATAATTGCATGCATCACGTCAGCCAATGATCGCTTTTGAATATTTGCAACCAATGCATCAAAAGTTGGAAAATCTGGAATCTGTAATTGTTCATTCGTTTCTGAAACAATCACAAAACTGGTAAATTTATCTCTTGGCCCGCCAAGATATAACTGCGCTACCGAATGCAAATCAGTACTGCCAATTGATATTGTTGGTGTAATCCCGCGCTCTGCTAATTTACCATTTCGATCATATTCTTTACCTAAACTTTCGCCTACCAACTGCCGATACCATCTGCCAATACCTTCCAAGGCAACTGAAAATAAAAAAGTATCATGAATATTTTTCCCTTTTGCATAGTGCCATGCAATGATGCAAGCACTTAATGCTGCCGCATTGTGCATATCGGTGCAACTTGATACTATCGAGCGTGCACCAGCACGCAATTGATCAATATCAATACCAATAAGTCCCAAAGGGAATAAACCCACTGCAGATAATACTGAATAACGTCCACCAACCAGTTTGGGAATTTCAAGAATGGAAAACTTCTCTTGCTGAGCAAGGTGCCATAATTTTGATCCTGCATCGGTTGTAACTACTATATTTTCAGCATATGAATCTTTTTTGTATCGTTTGATCACATCAAGAAAGAGTTCAAAATTTGCGATAGACTCAGTGGTAGATCCTGACTTACTGACCAGATTTATGATGACGTTCTTATTTTGTTGTAGTTCTTGTTCTACCATCTGCAAAATTGCATACGTATGATCTGCATCAACGGTATCAGCATAATATATTTTAATTTCTGGATTGAGTTCATTATATAGTGCCCCATATATTGCTTGTTGCACCCCCAGGGTACCAAGATTAGAGCCACCAATCCCTACTACCACGAGCAACGATGGTTGCAGCTTTCTTTTTTCAGCTATAGTAGCATTAACCGCTTTCAATAAATCCTCATCGAATGGCAAATGCACACTTGCATAATCAGTCTCATAGGACCTTGTGTATGCTTTTGATACTCGTTCTATTTCAGGCTTTAAAGATACAAGCATTGAATCAAGCTCATGAGGAGTGAGCAGACAACTCTCTTTATATTCTAATGAAACAGACTTCATAGTTTCCTTTTTAATTAGCCGCATAAGCCTTCTAAAATCATATACTCAACAGCGCCATATAAACTTACATCATAGTCAGTTATAACAAAAATAGGCACCTGCTTGAGCAATGCTTGTTGTTTACCGCAGCTTTCAAACTCATTAAGAAATGATGGCTGTTCAAAAAGAGGTAAATTCTTTGATGCTATACCGCCAGCAATATAAATGCCACCGAGCGCTAAAGCATCTAAAGCAAAATCTTTTGCACATCGTGCATATATTTGCGCATACAGTTGGAATGAATTTTTACTGTGCTCATCTAAATTGCGGCTACGAAAGACTTCGTCAGGGGGTAATCCATTTTTCAGCTGCGGGCTTGCAGCAACGTGTGAATTCCGTTGTTTGAAAAAGAGATACATATGCTCAATACCATTTCCTGAAAGCATATCTTCCCAAGAAACATTACATTGATTTTTATTAATTGTTTTAATGAAATCTATCAAATCTAACTCAATTTGATTTTGTGCGGGAAAATCAGCATGGCCTCCCTCAGAAGCATGGGGTAAATAACGACTCAGTTCATTATCCCACATGAGCATACATTTTCCTAAACCGGTCCCGGCACCTATGATTGCTCTGTTTGCGCGAGGGCGCTGTGTTCCATGGTGAACTTGTATAAGGGATTTTGATGGCAACTTATGTAATCCATGACCTATCACCTCAAAATCGTTTACAATTACTGCACAGGTTAATCCCGTTTTTGCCATTATTTGCTTGGAGTCGATGATAAAATTAAGATTGGTCGGTTTACAATAATCATGATTTTCAGACACAACGCCAGCAGCAGCAAAACAGGATCGTTTTATAGTCATGCCGTATGTTTTTTTTACATAGTTAAGAATATCTTCAACTGCAGTGGGAAAATCAGTTATTTGCTGGCTTTTAATATGAATCGATGTCAATATGGTAGACTCAAAACCATGGGTATATGGCTTAATTGAAAAAAATCCAAAGTTACTATTGGTACCGCCAATATCGGCAACCATGACACATTCAAGATCCCTTGGAATGATATCTACATAATGCACTTCTCTTTGTGTTAGCATTTTTGAACCACGCAATTATTTAAAACCATGCGAAGCTATGGAATCCAATATATTTTCATAATTTTTTTTCAGATGTTGTGCATCCAACTCATCGAGTTCCTTGTCAAGGTTATGAATCCACTCTGTAACATGATTGAGCGTCAATTCTAATGCATCAATTTTCATAGCTAATGCAGACACATCACTATTTTTAGTCTGTTCATGCTTTGCTTTTTTGCGCGTCTTTTTTACTTCTTTTTTAAATTCTTCTACTCTACGTTTGCGGCGATCTGCACGACTCTCTCTGCGTGCCTTTTTTGTATTATATTCTCTATTTTTTTCTTCTCGTTTTTTACTGCATCGACTACATGCCTGTAGATCGTACTGAACCAACATTAATAAAGCTATGAGAGATCCAAATAATAATGATATACGCATATTTCTCCTTTACCGGCTATTGCTTCAATTCTATTTGAATGTACAAACCCCGATCTGCAAATTGCAAGAGATGGCAGGACCAATTGACATACTCTTTACCCCAGTTATGATGAAACTAAGAGGTTAGCCCAAAAACCAGATAAATCCCTATTTTAAAGGAAGTCAAAATGAATATTCGTTCACTTCTCCTGGGCGGCTGCATGACCTTAAGTTTTTGGCCAACGGGAGCCTTGGCTAAAAATATCATTATTCCCCTCAATAATAACCGCCAGATTATTTTAAAAGCAGGCGTACCGAACAATCTTGATGAGATTATGGTGGGGTCTGCAGAAGAAACTTTTAAAGCAATAATAAACTATAAATCAGAAGACAATGACACCAATGTTATTGTTGATTTCTGGGCAAGTTGGTGCGGTCCATGCCGTGCGATGGGAAACACCCTGCATGCTATTGCACCACAATATCCTGATATAATCATCTTAAAAGTTAATACCGATAATCCTGAATTCAACTTTTTAAGTAATCGATTCCAGGTAAGAAGTATTCCGCTCCTACTTTTTTTCAAGAATGGCAAACTGGTACATAAACAAACAGGTTCACTGAATCCAGCCAATTGTACGACTCTTATAGATACTACCTTTGCTTAATAATCGAAATATTGATTATCTTATGATAAATGTCCCATGCTTGCTTGCATGGGACATTTTATTTTAACCCAAAAAAGGTAGAGTATGATCAATTTCAATCGTAACAATCTTGATAAAGCTCTTTCACCGTATCTTCAACAGCATCAATATAATCCAATTTATTGGCAAGAATGGTCAACCGAAATTTCAACTCATGCTCAACAAACTAATAAGCCTCTATTTATATCCGTTGGCTATGCTACCTGTCATTGGTGTCATCAAATGGCCACCGATACCTTTCAAAATCAAGAAATTGCCACTTTCTTAAATGAACATTTTATTAATGTTAAAGTTGATAAAGAACAAAGGCCTGATATCGATCAATATTTAATGAGCTATACGCTCGAAACACAAGGATCTGGTGGTTGGCCATTAAATGTTGTTTTAACGTCAGACTTAAAGCCTCTTGCCTCATTTTCTTATCTTCCTTCTCAACCAACCCAAGGCATACCTTCATTTTTAGAAGTTATCAAACAAATTGCAACTTTTTATGATGCCAACAAAACTAAAATACCCGCTTATATACAGCAGATTCCTACCGTACCTGATATTAATCCTGCTGAAATAATGACGATTCTCACGCCTAAATTTGATCGTGTTAATGGTGGCTTTGGTACTGCGCCAAAATTTCCTTTGTACACTTCATTGATATTTTTAATACATTATTTTGAAAGAACTAATGATCAAAATGTGTATGGCATTCTTAAAAAAACATTAGATGCTATGGCCATGGGTGGCTTACATGATCATTTGCAAGGAGGTTTTTTCAGATATTGCACCGATGAGGCGTGGATTATTCCTCATTTTGAAAAATTGCTTTATGATCAAGCGTTAGCATTATGGACGTATAGTCTTGGTTATAAAGTGCTAAAAGTTCCTGCCTATAAAACGGTTGCTGAAAATATTATTCGCTGTTTAGATGAAACATTTGATAACGAAAATGATGGCCTTTACAGCGCTGCATTGGGTGCGGATGCTGATGATAAAGAAGGTACTTCATATCTATGGAATTATGATGAACTCACCAAGGCACTTACTGCACAAGAATTTACTGAACTTAGTCGAACCTACATCATACCAGATGCAAAAAATGGTAGTTTTATTCATCTAATAAAGTCTCGCATGGATTTTATTCCCGATATCGAAAATAAATTATTAGCATTGCGAAAAAAAAGAGTACAACCAATAGAAGATATAAAAAAGATTACGAGCTGGAACGCCTTTACTGGCATCGCTCTTTTAATAGCATATCGCTGTTTGGGTAGAAAAGATGCATTAGATAAAGCACGCTCTCTTTTTGACCTGCTTAAAAAAAATCATATTAAAAACAATGTCGTTTATCATAGCTCTACCCATAATGAGCTACAAAAACATGGATTTCTGCAAGATGTTGCAAGCATGCTGTTATTCGACTCTTACCTTTCAGAAGAGTTAGGAAAAAACGATGAATTTACTACCACACTTGAAACCTGCATGCAGCAATTTTTACATGATAATGTTTGGTATGAGTCATTCAATACTGATTTTGTAAATATCCCTGCAATGGTAGGGGATCAATCATTACCTTCCAGTATCTCGATGGCTAAATTGGGCCTATTGCGCACTGCTATTTTGACTAATAAATCTTATAGACCATTTGGCTTTAAAGAACCCCTTCTGTTTGATTTTATGAATTTGGCCAGCTTTATCTCTGCGGGGAATTTCCATAGTATAGAAAGCCCTGAAAAAATTGAATGGCAAGACCTACCTATAAATTGCATTCAAAGACGGGGTTCCCTGGTAAAAGACTGCCTGTCTGGTGAATGCAAGCAGTTTAAGAATACAGAGGAATTACTCAATTCCTTAACCGCTTGAACCTTGAATGAGCCGGTCCAGACCCACCGTTTTACGATAAATCCTATTTATGATAGGCTGATAAAAGTCTATAATAATCTGAAATGGTGGGTTATATTATGTTTAAAATTTCTCCAATTTTATTTATTTTGTTCGCAATTTTTCCTTTTTACACTAAGCCTGGCCAAGTGGTTAATATTAGTCAGCTCAAGAAGCTTGCTAGTATTAAAAAAAGAATTAAAACAACAACAAAAACTCCTTTAATTCAGCATAATATTTCTTTAAAAGATAAGAACTGGCTTAAAACAGGCGGACCTGCCCACTACTTTGCAGCTCCTACTACCGCTCAAGATTTCCAAAAGGCACTTGCCTTTGCAAAAAAACATGAGCTCCCTATTTTTATTTTAGGCGAGGGTGCCACCGTTTTAATTAGTGATGAAGGCTTTCCAGGACTTGTTATCCATCCACAATTGAAAGCTATTACCCATAAGTCTCTTAATAATAAAGAGGCAATAGTTACTGCTGGCGCTGGTCTTTCAGTTGGTGAGTTAACTGACTACTGCTTAAATCATAACATCACTGGGTTAGAAGATTTTAGCGCTATACCTTCAAGCATTGGCGGTGCTCTTCATAACAATCTTTATTATTTTGAAGCACAAATACATCAACTGGTAGATTCTCTAGTAATCATCGAAAAAGAAACTGGAGCTATCAAAACCGTAAAAGCTGATTGGTTGATGAAAGATGGTAAACCGCAATTGCATGAAAAAAAGCATTTTGTTTTACAAGTAAGCTTCAGGCTTAAACGATGTACTCCTTTAGAAACAGCGTACACAAGAGGCCGTCGCGATGAAATCACCAGACAGCGAGTAAAACGATTTCCAATGTCTCTTTCAAGCGGATTCTTTTTCAAGCAATTAAATGAGAATGAAGCACCGGTGATTATAAAAGGCAGAAAGATGACAAACCCTATGTTTTATTTAGATCAACTTAATATCAAAGGCACGTTACAAAATGATGGTGCTATTGTCTGCCATCAACATGCAAATATGATCAATAATAAAGGTTCTGCAACAACCGCCGATATTATTAATTTAGCACGCACTATTCAAGCAATGGCGCTCGAGAAATTTGGTATCTTATTGCAGCCAGATTGCAAACTGGTCGGCTTTGAGAACAGTCCATTTTTGCAAAAGCAAAGCTAATTGTTAGTTTTTAGCGTTTTTTATTATTAAGCTTTAATGCAGCATACTGATAGCTTTTGCCCACTTGCTGTTGTTTTTTAAGTAATCGGCTCATTGATGCAGATCTATCATGCTTCCGCCAAAACATCTGCATACGCTGCCGATCTAATTGATTCCATCTATAACGCAACTTCTCCAATTGCCTATTGATTATTGTTGGATCTATCTGTTTACCTTTCATTGCTTTTATTATATTCATCGGACAAGATATACCGAAAGTGATAATAAACAGTACCACTAAACAATAATTCATTATCTTCATACTCTATTTCCAATCTCTTGAACAATAACCTTAATCGTCAAATTATTATACTATGTTTTGTAATAAGCTATACTAGGCATGAACCATAACAAAAAGGATTATGACAATGAATATGCTCAAATACTGGTTCTTCCCATTCCTAGCTTTAGCTTTAGCAAATTGTGGATCAACTTCAGATCAACCTGAACAATTAATTGAGACAGAAGAAGAAGCAACGTCTTCTTTATATAATCTCGAAGATTCCGCAACAATCGTATTAAAACTTATTCAAAATGATACATTAAACACAATTTTAGAAGATGCAGATCCTGATATGGTTGATCTTTTAATTAAAAATTTTAGTCCGGTGGAAATTGCTTTTGAATCTGAAGTATTAAATTGCACCCTACCAGTACTGGTTTATTTCTTTAATCCTGAAAGTGCACAACAAGATGAAAAATTAGATTTGCTAGAAGAATTGGCTGAACAATATGATAATCAAGTAAAAATCGTCATAGTCGATGCAACAAGATTGACCAAAATTACCGAACGGGCAGAAATTGAAACATTCCCTTCCTGCATGGTAATAATTAACCGTAAAGAGATTGAAAGATTAGAAGATCCTAATAAACAACAGCTTATTAAAGCCATTGAAAAAGTAGCGGTAGATGAAGAAGAAAAAAATTAATTGTTTGTTTATTGTGCTTTGTTTCTTAACAACCAACAACTCTCTTCTCGCTACAGAATGTCCGCCTGCAGCAATTGTTTACTCTGCGCGACTCATTGCGGTTGCTCTTGTTTCTGCACCATTCATGCATCTTATACAAACATGGTCAAGGCAGCCATTAATCTATAAGGCATGCACTCCGTTTTTATTTACGTTCGCGTTTTATGGTGCTGTGGAAACAGGAAAAGCATTTATTAAGGTATCAACTACTCTAACATGTTGATTATTTTTGAACTAGAAAGTTCATTTATCTAAATATTGATGCCAACCATGCCAATGGCCCACGCTTGATTCTTTTTTGCGCTTCTTTTTGCTGCACGCGTTTGCCAGCTTGCTCAGCTTTAGTAGCTTGAATATTATCGCGATTTTGTATCACAGATACATTGTGTATGTCAGCCAATGCCACTGCATCATTAGTTTTTTCAAAATATTTTATCATAGTTTCAATGACTGGTTTACCGCTAAAACCACTAATCACAAACAATGCTTCTTCTTTACAAACTTCACCATTAGTACTTAGCGTTTTAGCATAAAAAGAGGCCGCCAGATCACCTTGATTGTTATTTAAAAAAATTTTTAATTGTTCAATAGCAGCTATTTTTTCATAGTTAGTTCTAAGATCAGAACGTTTAATATCTTCAGGCTTTAAGGTAAATTGTTGAACGTCTTCTGTTGTTTCTTTATGGTCAGTTACTAAAGGATGAGCCTGCTGTTTTTCCCACGCTGGGTTAAATGAATGTGGTTTAGCACTAAGAGCATGCGGTTGCTCGTGCTCATAATCGCTTTCTGGCATATATTCTCTGGCTTGATAATCGATAGGCAATTCAGGCGCACTTGGCTCATTACTTGCTAATCTATTATCATTAGCGAATGCAAAACCGATGGTTAATGATAACAGTGATAGTGCAATTCGTTTAACATGCTGAAGAGTCATATTTTTCCTATTCCCCACCTACAGGGATTTTCATTATTTTTTATTGGCATTATATATGCATATAAGCATATCAATCTGCGCTTTCCTGTCAAAATTCACGTTTCAGATAATTTAGCTACTTTTATTGATTATCAATGGCCTTTTATTGCAATAAGTAATCTGGACATGCTATCATAAAATATAATAAATAAGCCTCTTTTTATACCAATGTTTCTAATAAAAAGGCAAATAATGAAGTATCTTTATGTTTTTATTTTTTTATGTGCGTTAATGCCTAAAGGATTGCGCGCCAATCTTTTACCTGAAGGTAACTACATCGGCCCATGCCACAATTGCACCTATGAAAAAGGCATTTTAACCTGCAACTGTTTATATGAAATTTGTGATGCTGATTTCCATTGTACTCAGCATCAACAACAAGTTATTGGAAAAGGATGCAGAATATATAATTATGATATTAAAAGAGGCAATTTTTCTTGTGCACCTGAGCCCATGCCTACACCACCTCCTGGATGCATAAATTGTTCTTATGACAGTGAAACCGATACCTTCACCTGCACTTGCCAAACGCAATATCCTAATGATCCAAGTGCCGGTATAGATAGTAATGATCTCAGCTCAAATGTAAGCAGCAAGAGCGGCTGTACAGAATATATAAATGATAATGGTTCATTAGATTGTAAATCATAAGAAAAAGCCCAGTAAAAACACTGGGCTTTTTCTTATGATCAAAATGTTAATAATCTATTCCCACTCGAGTGAACCAGCTGTTTGATATTCAGTCACTCGGGTTTCAAAGAAGTTCTTTTCTTTGCTCAAATCAACAGACTGAGACATCCAGGTAAATGGATTTTGACGCCCATATACTTTCGGCAAATCAATACGTTCAAGACGACGATCTGCTATATACTCAACATAATGGCAGAATTGCTCTGCATTTATGCCTAATAATCCTTGTGGGCATGCATCAAATGCATATGCTTTTTCCAAAATAACCGCTTCTCTAATCAATTCAACGATCTCTTCTTGGAATTTTGGTGTCCAAATTTGAGGATTTTCAGCCTTGATGGTATTGATCAGATCACAACCGAATGCTAAATGAAGACTTTCATCTCTCATAATATATTCAAATTGCTCACCAATACCCACCATTTTATCTTGTCGCTTTAATGCAAGCATCATCGCAAAGCCAGCATAAAAGAAGATGCCTTCCATTATTACATAATAACCGATTAAATCATGGATAAAACGTTGGATGTTCTCAGGAGTATCCGTTGTAAAGTTAGGGTCAAAAAGTGAAGTGGTTAGTTTAACCACATATTCGTCTTTGGCTCTAATAGATTCAATAGTATTATACATGTTGTAAATCTCATCAGGATCTAATCCTAATGAATCACAACAATAAATGAAGGTATCTGTATGCACTGCTTCTTCATATGCCTGGCGCAATAAATATTGACGGCATTCAGGATTGGTAACATGTTTATACACTGCCAATACTAAATTATTTGCCGTTAATGATTCTGCTGTAGAAAAGAACCCTAAATTCCACAAAATTAAGCGGCGCTCAGTCTCAGACAAAAAGGTAGAAGATTTCCACTGCTCAACATCTTTTTGCATTGAAATTTCTTCGGGGGTCCAGTTATTGGCTACACCATCTTTATAATGTTGTCTGGCCCATAAATAGGTCATCGGCAAAATTTTGTTCGGATCAATTTTTGAATTATTAATTATACCTTTTGTTGCCATAATATCCTTTCATCAAGCAGTAGTTATTGGCATGCTTCACAATCAGGGCCATTCTCAATACTGCACGCGGTTGCTGCAGTTACTGATAAATCAGAAGAAGCTGATTGATCACCTATATTGTTATATTCACGTTTTTGAGTATAGCCAAATTTCTTAGCATCTAATGTCGATTTTTCAATCTGGGTTGCTCCTAATGTTCGCAGATAATACGTTGTTTTCATACCCGATTTCCAGGCAGCGATATAAATTGCACTTAATTTTACCCCGGAAACACCTTTCATGAATACATTATGAGATTGACTTTGATCAATCCATTTGCCTCGTGCTGCTGTTAATTTAATGAGCCATTCTGGATCAATTTCAAATGCCTCTTTATATTTATCTTTCAAATGTTGAGGAATAGATGCAATGCGCGATACGTTACCATCATAATATTTAAGCTGATCAAGCATATCTTGATTCCACATATCCAGCTTCTTCAAATCTTCAACTAAATATTTATTAACGATGGTAAATTCACCATTCATGTTCGCTTTTACATAAATATTCTTATAAATAGGCTCAATACATGGAAAACAGCCAGCAATATTTGAAATAGTAGCGGTTGGTGCAATTGCCATTGTATTTGAATTACGCATACCATATTGCTTGATATGCTCACGTACCGGAGTCCAATCTAATCGTTCAGTACGATCAACTTCAATTGGCATACCACGTTCTTGTTCAAGCAAAGCGATAGTATCTTGTGGCAACAATCCACGATCCCATTTGGAACCTTTGTATGATGAATAGGTACCACGCTCTTTGGCTAATTCAGACGATGCTAAGATAGCAAAATAGGCTATTTGCTCCATAACAGAATCAGTAAATTCCAATGCTTTTGGATCATCAAAAGCAATATCTGCTTCGTACAACGCATCTTGCACACCCATTAATCCAAGTCCAATAGGCCGATGCCGTTTGTTCGCATTTTCACCTTCAATAGTTGGATAAAAATTGATATCAATCACGTTATCCAACATTCGAATTGCAGTTCTAATAGATTTGCCTAATTCAACCACATCAAGAGAGCCATTGTTAAAGTGGCGGACCAAGTTTATTGAACCTAAATTACATACCGCGGTCTCATCTTGAGAATTATTCAAAGTAATTTCAGTACACAAATTTGAATTATGAATCACACCAACATGGTCTTGTGGTGAACGAACGTTGCATGGATCTTTAAAAGTAAGCCATGGATGACCAGTTTCAAAAAGTCTGCTCATCATTTTGCGCCATAATTTGGTTGCTTGTACCACCTTAAATTTCTTGATCTTACCTTCACGCGCTAATTGCTCATATTCTTCATATTTTGCTTCAAATGCTTTACCATAAATATGATGCAATTCTGGCGTTTCTTCTGGAGAGAATAAAGTCCAATCTTGATCATTAATAACTCGCTTCATGAATAAATCAGGTATCCAGTTAGCAGTATTAATATCATGCGTACGTCTGCGTTCATCCCCAGTATTTTTACGCAAATCAATGAAATCTTCGATATCCAAATGCCATGTTTCTAAATATACGCAGGCAGCAGCACGGCGACTACCACTTCTATTGATTGCTGCGGTAACATCATTTGAAATCTTCAAGAAAGGAATTAAACCCTGACTTTCTGTTTTAATACTGTTGATAAAAGTCCCGGTTGCGCGAATATTAGTCCAATCGGTTCCAAGACCACCAGACCATTTAGACATTTGCGCATTATCACCTAAACATTTAAATATATGTTTAAGATCATCTTCAACGGTATTTAAAAAGCATGAGCTCAATTGTGGGCGTACCAAACCAGAATGTAATAAGGTTGGTGTTGCAGGAACATATTTAAAGGTCGATATAAGATTATAAAACTCTACCGCACGCTCATTTTTATGCTCTTCTCTTAATGCAAGTCCCATTGCCACACGCATCCAAAAATATTGTGGCAATTCTAAACGCTGGCTTTCATATTTGACAAAATAGCGCTCATATAATGTTTTTAACCCCATATAATCAAATAATTTATCACGCTCTGGCTGGAGATGCTGCGATAGATATTGTAGATCAAAATTGCCCAAATCTTTGCTTAATATTTTGCATTCGATACCTTTGGCTACACTATCGGCAAATGTTTTACGATAAACAGATTCCATATCAGCATCTGTAATTTGTTTGCCAGTTACATTTTTATAGAGTTTTTTTAGCAAAAGTTGTGTAGCAACATATCCATAGGCAGGATCTTGTTCGATAAGACCAACAGTTGCAAGCACTAAGGCGTCTTCTACTGCCTGCGTTGTGATGCCACTGAAAATGTTCTTAAAGGTCTCTTCTATTATGAGAGTTGTTGAAATAGATCCCTTATGTTCTTTGCTTGCCCAAGCAATAATAGCTTTCCATCCTTCAATATGTAATGGCTCAACTGATCCATTGCGTTTGGTCACTATCATTTTTTGCTGTAATGCATTCAATATTGGCTCATGCTCTGGCATTCCCATCGATGGTATACCTACCATAACCCCCCGCTCTTTTAACGTTTCCATAGATCATTCCTCAATTCTGAAACCATTACTACTTTTTTTAATACCGACTAAAACCCCAGTTAAAAAGCTCTCCTTTTTTTCTTAATAACTATAATTCACACTGTTTTTTTGTTTTATTATCTAATAAATCTTACAAACGGAAAATTTGATGATTTTAGGTTCCATCTAATGTAACGGTTTAATACCCCACAATCAAATAGTTTTTCTCACTTTTTTTTCGGAAAAAATATTCTAAAATTTTTCTTATGATAATAGCCACTCATATTTCTCCTAGTAAAATTGATAAAGCCTTATTTAAAAGATGATAAATAGCATTCAGATTTGATTTCTTATCTTTTTTACTCATAAATAAATAATTAATGAGTAATTATAGAAATGAAGTAAATCAACTTAACAACTAAAAGAAATTTCTGATGTGTTGACAGGCAATTAAGCCGCTATGCTACGCTAAAGAAGGGAAAATAATGAATCAATTACCTTAATTTTTCCAAAAAAGGGACTTTCAAAAAGGGGGAAGTGTTTATGTATTCTTTCAGAACTGCTTTTTTATGCGGGTTTTTATTATCTGCTTCTATGCTATGTGCAAAAATAGTTACCATCACTGATACCGATCATTTTAAATCAATAACACAAGCTGACCAACCAGTTTTTATCACTTTTTCTGCAGAATGGTGTGGCGCTTGCAATCATGTTAAAGAATTACTTGAGCAGATATCAGATGAAGCAGAATTTAATAATGTTGCATTTGTGCGCGTGGATATTGATAAGCATAAAGAATTAAGCCAATCACATAACATTATTGGCGTACCTACTTTTGTTTATATGCATCGCGGTGCTAAAAAAGGACAATCAATAGGCCTTCGCAATATAGTATCTTTTAAAGACAATCTTCGTGATTCACTCAGAACAAACTTCTCAATGGCGAAAAATACTACTATTGCTGATATTAGGGTAGCCGCAGAAGCAGTGGATACCACTACTATGATACCAACAAGCACCAAACAACCACAACCTCTATCAAAAACTATTCAAGAAACTGAAGAGCCTGCTTTATTAGCACCGGAAGAAGAAACTGTAGTTATTAAACCAGAACAAGCTGTGCCTGCGCAAACACCCCAAGCTACAATAGCTAAGCCAACTGAGCCTGAAAAAACAGCAGTACCAATGATTCCAGCACCAGCCGTAGAAAAGCCTATAGAAACGATATCAAAGCAACAGGTAGAAACCTTTGAAGGCCCACAACATGAAGAAGTTTCAACATCGCCGGTAATGCCCGCGCCAGCTCAAGATGAGAATGATTTAAAAACCATACTAAATACTATTGTAACCAGATTTAAAAATGGTGGGTTGTATATTTATGATACCGTCAAATCTTGGTTTGAATAAAACTCATTTTTAGGAACAATAAAAAAGGCCCAGCGATGCTGAGCCTTTTTTATTAATATATTACTTTAATTACGCTTCTGAAGCTTCTGACAATAAAGAATGATGAGATGCTGCAGATTTAGGCCTCTCTGGTTCAGCTTGCTCTACAAGGCCTGGTAAATGTTCACGCCCTTGTGCTGAATCTACCGTTAGCGAACAAGATGGTTTACTAGAATGCTTTTCAACTGTTAAAACATCATCGCTGCTAACTTTTATAGTTATAGCCTGCCGACCAGAGCCTGAAGTTGCTAGTGGCGAATGCACAGGAGATTGTTTTGAATGATGCGCTGGTGTTTGTGCTGGAGTTACCTCATACACCGATTTACCATTCATGATAAAAGTAAATCCACCATTAAAATGAGGCAATCTAAATGAATGTGCAGGACTACCATGCTGACCTTGTGAAGGTGTTACTGCATCAGGAGCCAAAGGTAACCTTGGAACAACTGGTAATGCTGGGAGCTTTCTAGCAGCCGGTGAAGATCCTTGTGGCACAAAGAAAGCAGCAGAATCAGTCGCTACGCGAAGCTGTTTCTGTTGCGGTTGCGCATCTGGCATTGCATCTACCTCTAACGTTCCTGGTAATGAAACAGGACCAAGCGGACTTGTTTGAGTACCACTATCAGTTTTTGGCAATGCAAAGCTTACTGATTTTTGCTGACTATCTTTTTTTGCATGAGCAGATGACAGCGCAGGTGTTAATGCTGCCGCCGCTGCCAAAGAAGTTGGCACAGCTGGTGCTGATGCTGGTGCATCCATCATTTGAGGAGCTGGAGCGTGTAGCACATCTTTTGCTAATGCAGCTTCCGCAAGGGCAGCATCTTTTTTTGCTCTCAATTCCTTAAGTTCTTTCTCTCTTGCTCTTCTTTGTTTATAAAATGTTTCCTCAGCTTGAAATGCTTCTGCTCTTGTTGGTATTTTTTTAGATGAACATTTACATTGGCAACACCAAAACTTGCTACAACAATGAGTACCAGGTAAACATTTTTGTAAGCACCACCAATCTGAGATACATTCTTTATTTAGCAGATTTTCATCCAAGAAAATATAATTTTCACCATTATCAAACTCAATTAAACCCTGACTTAAATGCATTCTCTTAGCTTGAGATTTTGAACGCTTACTTTTTTTTCTAATATTTCTATCTTTAACATGAGCATCATCTTGTGCATTAAAATTTTCTAAGGCAAAACAGACTCCATAAAGCCATCTCATTTTCCGATATACACGATTTTGTTTTAAACAAGATCTGTTTGCTTCTGCCCCAACCAAATTCACCGAACCCTGCAATGCCAATAAGCAAAGCAATACATACAACACTTTATTTTTCATATAACCCTCATTAACCCCTAAAAAAATGATAGGATTTTTTTGACCGTTTCTTTGTCAATCCAGACAATATGAATTGATATCCATATATAAGTATACCAAGGCAATTCTAAATGAAAAGTGGCTGACTACCTATTTTAAGCTGTTTTTACCTTATGTAGCCTACTTTTATTCCACTATGCTTCCTGGGAGCACGTCCTTTGCGGCAATTAAGGGGGCTACAAGGGCAGATCCAGAATGGGCAGAGGGAGGACTTAAATGGACTGAGAAACGCTTTACAGGTCCACTTTGGCTCGGGCTAGATAAAGGTGAAATAGTGCCCATATGACCCGATATTGGAGAAACCTCAGTTCTAGCTGATGACAACGTAAAAGAGGGAATTTGAGGACTTGCATCACGATCAGCCGCATGTGTAGTAACTCTTGCTGCACGAGAGGATTCTTGGCTTCTATTTTGTACCGCTAATGCTAATTGCGCTGCGACTTGCAACCGTTGCTTTTGCAACTCGGGAGTCATTGTTGAACGTTTCTCTAGTACCATTTCTTGTTGTTCAGGTGCTTGAGAAGATTTTTTTCTATTGCAATAACCACAACAAAAAGTTTGAGTACAAATCCTTTTTCCTTTGCAACACGGAAAACATTGGCAGCAACAAAAATTAGACAAATTCTCATAACCAGAACCAGGGGTATAGACAAGAGCATCATCACTTTCCCCCTTTTTACGAGCCTTACTTAATAGCCAACGTTGCCCTCTAGAAGCAGAATCTTTGTCATCACCGCTGAATGTTCGACGGTGGCGATGAGGATCTTTAAAAGTAGAGTATTTTTTTAATTCTTTTTTGCGGTACGTTTCCTCTTGAAGGTTTTCTAATGCATAACAGCAACCTGCAATAAATTTTAAATGATTTCCCGAGCGCCAAAATTCTTTGCAAAAACTTCCATCTTCGCAACAACGGCATTCACATTGACAACATTCACAACAGCACAAATAACAACAGTAATAACTGCAACAACTTGTATTACATACAACTTTTTTTGTTTCTGCTGCAATAATATTCAGTGCATTTGAACCTAAAAGAATCCAGAAAAAGAATATTCCGATTTTTTTCATCTTGCCCCCTAAAGTCCACAAATGAATAGCTGTAATAATGAGTATACATCGATCAGGGGAAATGATTTAACAATATTATACAATCAACCTTGTAAAGCTTTAACTGATGATCATTTGATATTATGCAGATGGATTAACCGCACCAGGCAAAACAACATCGCTCGGTTTTTTTATAGTAATCGTTCGTTTTGAAGTAACCGCAGCGGTTGCCAGCGGTGCAAAGGCATGTATCTCAAGAGAACTTGGTGCTTTCTGCTGTGCTAATGGACCACTTAATAAGGATGGAGAATGACTGTTTTTTGTTACTGAAGGTAACGTTACTCTACGAGGATCCGCTTGATCAGAACGGGGAGAAGATAACGTTGTTAACGTACCCTGCGATGAGCTTTTTGCTCTCATCAAATCACGTTTCGTTTTTTGGCGGACTATAGCATTCCGCAAGAGTGTTGCTGCGCCTGGACTTGTGGTTCCTCCGGCCGAAGCAATATAGTGAATCTTAGTATCGTCCATATGTTTTGCGGTATACTCAGCTTTGCATTTCTGTGCGCAGGTACAACAATTACAACATTTGCACCAACAACATTTGCAACAGCAGCGTGAAAAACAAGAGATCAACATCTGTGATAAGCAACATTCTTGTTCAGCAGCAATTAGTGATTCAGTTGAATTTGTTAATGCAACTATCATGACTAGAATCGTGGCGAGAGAAATTAACTTCATCATTTCTCCTTTTTTTCAATACCTTACCATTTTTTTATACTCGTACAACTTGTGGCAGTGGTTTGTAAATAAATGAGTTCATTGCTTTAGTATAAAATGAACTTAATTCCTGATTTATAGCCTGCTCCAGCGTTTTACGTTCAACTATTCCTTCAAAAAATTCACGAACACTGCGCGTTCCTACAGCAGAATCAAACCGTTTAGAGAAGGTGAGCGAAACACCGGTATTTTTAAAAAAATTCAACACTGCCAATAGGGTATTGAACGAAGAAAAGTTATTAATATCTTTTATATGAATTTTCAATCCACTGTAATAATGCTGAGTATGATCATTAAAGTAACGATGCCATTTACTCTCAACACCATAATTTTTTAACAAGGTGCGCAATTCATACCATTGTTGTTTGGTTACTCCTACAGATTCAGGCAATAACATACACTGAAAAGCTTTATCAGTTCCAATGCCTATATCGAAAGGAGCTATCTCCCCTAATAATCCTAAAAAACTATACCCATAGCATGAACTTATGTTTGTGATGTTAGGAGAAAGATTGCACGCTAAAGATGTTGGTAAATCTGCATGGCGAGTATAATTTTCCATCGGTACTACTTGTAACGCAATCGGCTTTTCTAGAACATAAGTATTAAAGTATTGAGCTAATTCACCAACGGTCATACCGTGTCTAATAGGTACGGGTAAAGCATTGTTCGTTTCAATAACAGTATCATCAATAAATGAACCTTCCATGTAGCTACCCAAAAGATTCGGTCGGTCCAATATAATCACCTTTTTTTTATATGCTGCCGCCGTTTTCATAACTTCAATTAAGGTAGTTACATAGCCTTGCCGCATACCTGAATCTTGCACGTCAAAAATAAAAATATCTATTCCCCGCATAGCCTTTTGCCACCGATCATCTGTATGAATATCTGCCCAACTTATAATGGGAATATTCGTTGCTTCATCGAGCCCATCGGGACTAATATATGATTCAGCTACATTGGCATTATAACCATGTTTTGGCGTAAATATAGTTTTTATCTTAATTCCTTTTTCCAATAAAATATCTATATTTCTGCGACCTGCCTGATCCTTGCCGGTATGATTGGTTATCAAGCCTATCGAATGAGATTTAAGGCGCTTTATGGTCGCCGGTTGTATATTTTCCAGACCTAGCTTGAATGAAGAATGTTCTATCGGGTTCGTTATATCTTCCTGCTTACCTTGGGCAGCATAATAAAGAAAAAGACGTGGCAAAAATAATGCAAATAAAAAGACACACGTAACTTTTAATACTGACAGTATGTAATCAAGTATAAATTTGACCCCCCTTAACATCTTTTTGCCCCTTTTTCAGCTTTCTACAGCAAGCTCTAGATCAATTAATTCATAGCCCCCTCTTGGTCATATTCATAGTAACAGTCCAAAACTTTTCAAAGCAAGAAATTTCTAATAAAAAAGAAATAACATTTAAAACAAGTCATTTTATTTCGGTATTAATATCCTTCTTAGATCTCTATAACTCACTAATAAAACTTCCAGAAGGGTCTTTTTCATTGCAATTTTACCCAACAGTGCTAATCTCATTATGGTTAACTTCATTTTTATAGTTTCAAAAGCTATTCAAATGGTTAATTTTGTAAGCAGCTTTAACCATCAAATTGGAGGATCGTCATGTTAAACCTAGCCACCGCTAGAATAATGATCGGTCTATTGTTACTCACCTCAACAATTACATTTACCCGACCAGATTCAGGAGACCTAACTCTGAATGAGCAACTTTTGCTACTGGTTCAACAGGGAACCCCCGCCGAAGTTGAAGCAGCACTGCAAGCTGGAGCTTTTGTTGACTTTCAAGACGATCAGGGATTTACAGCTATCATGCAAGCATCACGTCTTGGAAATACAGAAATGGTAAAAATCTTATTGAACTATAAGGCAGATGTTAATCTCCCAAATCATCTTAATGATACTCCACTCAAATGGGCTGCCTATAATGGACATCTTTCAACGGTAAAATTGCTTATGCGCAACGGTGCAGAACTAGAAGCCCGAGATGTGGAAGGTAATACTGCACTAATGGATGCCGCTGGAAAAGGGCATGTCCACGTTGTGGAATATTTAATTAAACAAAAAGCTGATATTGATGCCGTTAATATCCGTAATGAATCGGCATTAGCCAAAGCAAAAAAGAACAAGCATCCAAGAGTTGTAGCTCTATTGAGAAAAAATAAAGCAAGAGAAGATGAAGATGATGATGCTCCGTCTGACCCAACAGCAGCCTGGCTCGCGAAACTTAAAAAATTACCTATTCCCCAAGAAAACAAAAAGGAACTTCGTCGTTTAATTAAGCTTCAAGCAGATGGTGCGCTTTTCAATGCTGAGCGCGCAACAACACAAGAATATTTAGAATTAGTCTTCTCATTGCCATGGGATAAAACGACCAATGATAATCTTGATATAAAAAATGCTCGTGCCATTCTTGAAGAAGAACATTATGGTTTAGATGATGTTAAAGAAAAAATTCTCGATTATATAGCCACTCTTAACTTCAGAAAAGATGGAAAAGCACCTATCATTTGTCTTGTTGGACCTCCGGGTACCGGTAAAACATCAATATGTAAATCAATTGCTCGTGCACTTGGTCGTAGGTTTACCCGCTTGGCAGTTGGTGGTTTGCATGATGAATCGGGTTTACGTGGGCATGTTCGCACGTATATAGGGGCAAGACCAGGGCGTATCGTACAAGCAATTAAACATGCACAATCTATGAATCCAGTAATGGTTATCGATGAAATAGATAAAATGGGCGGTAATGGTTACCATGGAGATCCTTCAGCTGCTATGCTTGAGGTATTAGACCCTGAACAAAATGATAAATTTCGTGACAATTATTTAGAAGTTCCACTTAATCTTTCTCAAGTGCTCTTTATAGCGACTGCCAATTATATTGAAGATATTCCTGCACCATTGCGTGACCGTATGGAAATAATTGAGCTTTCTTGCTATTCAGCTGAAGAAAAATTAGAAATTGCGGAAAAACATTTGTTAAATCAGGTTATTGCGGAAGCCGGTTTGAGCAAGAAAGACGTTAAAATTAGTCGAGAAGTTCTGGCGAAAATAATAAAGCTCTACTCCCGTGAAGCGGGCGTTCGCGAAGTAAAACGCAAACTTGCACGCTTAATGGCAAAAATTGCACGCAACCTTGTGGAAAATAAAAAAGGCATAGTCATAGATTCAAAAAATATAGAAAAACATCTGGGCCTTGGCTATGAAGAAGTTCAAGAAGAGATTCAAGACCGTGTTGGCGTGGCTAACGGTCTTTGGGCCAGCAGCCGTGGTGGTGGCCTAGAGCGATTTGAAGCGCTATTAGTTCCGCGCACAGAACATGAAGAGCTCCTTAAAATAACAGGAAAAATGGGTGATATGACTCAAGAATCTGCGCATGCAGCATTAAGTTATATCAGGGTTCACGCGAAAGAATTAGGCATTAATCCAACCATCTTTAACAATAATGCAATCCATTTCCATACCGCCCTCTGGCATGCTGATGGCCCTTCAGCGGGTATCACAACCATTGTAGCTTTTGTATCAGCATTAACTAACCGCCCGGTAAGAGGCAATTATGCCATGACGGGGGAGATTAATCTGCGTGGCCAAGTTCTTCCTATTGGTGGCGTTAAAGAAAAACTACTTGCAGCAAAAAACAAAGGAATGAACCACGTTATTTTCCCTAAACAAAATAAACGTGATGTTGAAGATATAAATCCAACATTGCGCAGTGGTATCGAGATTATTTATGTTGAACATATTGACCAAGTATTATCGCTCGTACTGATGTAAATTATTTGAGACCTCCATAAACAAAGGGCTGACTTTTACTAAAGTCGGCCTTTTGTTTAATGAATGCATTGTTTATTTAATAAATCAATTAATAAATCCAAGCTTGCTTGCACATTCCATGGCTCGGTATCCAGGAAAGTGATGCAACCGTCACAATTAATTACGTTCCCAGGATGAAAATCTGCCCCTCTAAGCCAAGAATTGATCGAACGCAATACATTCATTTGTTTTTTCTTTAAACGTTTGCCGTGAGTCAAATTAATTTTTTCAGCCACTACAATAACTCCCAACTTATTGCTTGCTACGTTTCCTGACGAAAAATAAAGCCATTTGGCCGGGACTATTATCGGCACGTCAGTCACCACTACCTGTGCATAATAGCGAATGAGGTCTGCACACCATACGCGTCCGATTGTTAAAAGCAATTGATCATCAGTTCGTGGAATTTTAAATACATAATTGGGAAAGTTCTTATGCATAAACACATTTTTGTTTGGAGACAAAAAAATGAACCCTGCATCCATTAAGAGTTCAAAATGATCAACATCCTCTAAATCTTCAAAAGCTTGTTGAATGAGTAGGTCTTCAAATAATTGGTCCAATTGGCAAGCAACCGGCGCAGCTATTTCTTTTGTAGCCAAATATAGTTTTAATTGATTGGGAACTATCGCATTGACTTTGTCCCAACCATAATGTGTGCATTGGGCATCAAAAAAAAATAAAAGGAAAAAAAGAACTATTAATGGAAACATAAAAAAACCTTAGAGAATACTATCTCTAAGGTTCTACATTAACTATCATCACATTAAAAGATTTTTAATCATCTGAAGGAAGCAGATCCGCTACCGAAATATCTAAAGGAAGCAAAGTCCTTAGAAAAGCCAATTTTGGGTCGGCAAATATAGCTTCAAAATTCATGGTCAATGTTTCACTATCCAAAACTATAAAATGATTCGAACCTTCTCGACCAACAACATTTGTTTCAATTGAATCCGGATAACTTAGTTTATCATCTAGGCGTTCGCGAATATATTCAACATGTGAAGGTGATAACTCAGATAACTCTTTCATGCCTGTTAAGTCTTCTTCTGCAGCCATAACAATCATATATAAAGATTTGCATAGCATTGGATAACGCATAAAATGAATAGCCTTGGCGGGCACTGATATATTCCATTTATTAACCTGAGATGAAACACGAATCGCATCCCCAAACCAGATACGCCCTGCTAAACTTTCATAGGCAAATTTACCGCTGGCACTATTTGCAATCTTGAAGAACTTTTTTTCAAATAAGGCGTGTTTGAAGATGTGATGCCCTTGCACCAAAGTAAAACCTTTTTTAGCCAAAATATTCTTGGCTTCAACATTATCTGCATCCTTTTCCAATACAGCAAACGCGCGTTGAATTTCTTTATCTGAAAAGAGCGCATCTAATTTATCTGCCGTACTTGGCGCAACCCTTTTAGACATTTGCGTTATATATTTAAAGACAATACTCGGCAATATTTTTTTTGCAAAATCGATCCCAGCATTATCTAATCTACATTCAGATTCTTTTTCCTTGCCCAACTCATGCTCTTGCCATAAAGATTGATCACTTAAATGATAATCTGTAACTGTTGTTTTTGGAATTTCAGCAGCTTGAGTAGTTAAATTGCTCGCAGAAGATAATAAAATTAATAAAAATAAGATTGTTCTGTAAGACATCTAATAACCTCCAATACCCATTTATTAAAGTTTTAATTGTTTATGCGATGGCTTTGGAGCGAAATTTGTATACGGATTATATTTTGCTTTCTTATAATTGGGCTCTTTTTTAGCTTTCTGACATTTCAGAGCTTTTTCATCAAGAGCAGAATATTCTTTCTTTCCTTCTTCTTTTGTACTTAATTGTCCAAGTGCGGCATCCAAAGCTGCCATAGATGCATCAGATGAAGGAAAAAGAAAATGCTCAAGTGCTTTTAACTGAGAATGTATAATTGCAGTAGAAGAACCCGCAGGCGGAGTTGATTCCGCTGCCTGAATAGAGTTATTCAATACTAGTAAACCCAAAAAATTCAAAAATAAGACACAATACCTTAAATTCATAATCCCCCCTAGAAAAGACCTTTTTATTGTCATCTTTTCTAATTGTAATCTATCTATGGAAAAAGGCAACTGGGTATAGGAGCAAAAAACAGCTATTTTAGGACTTTTTTTAAGACGAAAGATATAAAAAAAGGAGGCCAAGAAAGCCCCCCTTTATCTCTAATTTCTTTAGGCTATTGGTACAGCCAATGCAGTAATGGCTAATACGGAATCAGCATCCACTGGTATATCAGAAAGAACTCCTGATGCAAGATATATTGCCAATGCGGCAAGGCCAACCGGAAACACATAATCTTGTACTAAATTAACCTGATTTTGAGTATGTTTAATCTTGTTAGGTTCAGCAACTATTAAAGCTGCTGGGGTAGCAAGCAATAGGCTGAGAATCAGCATCATCTTACGAACTATCATAGTAATATTCTCCATTTAGAGGCTCATAATAGTTTGATTGTACCCTAACAAGTACAAAAGGCAAAAGGGCTATAGGCGAACACCTATAGCCCCGTTTTTTTGATCAAGTTCGTAATTAAACTAATACCAGGAGAAGCGACATAACAGACATTAATTTAATCAAAATATTGAGTGCCGGACCTGATGTATCCTTGAATGGATCACCTACCGTATCACCAATAACGGCCGCTTTATGCGCATCAGAGCCTTTGCCACCAAAATGACCTGCCTCAATATATTTTTTTGCATTATCCCAAGCACCGCCGCCATTAGCCATCATGAGCGCCAATAATACTCCTGCAAGCGTTGCGCCTACCAAAAGACCACCGAGCGCTTCAATTCCTAATGTGTAACGAACTACAATTGGTACTGCTACGGTTAACAATGCTGGCCATACCATTTCTCGTAATGCAGCTTGCGTACTAATTGACACGCATCGTGCATAATCAGGCTCTGCAGTACCTTGCATCAATCCAGGAATTTCCCTGAATTGTCGGCGCACTTCCATAACCATCTTTAATGCTGCTTCACCAACAGAACGCATGGTTAATGCAGAAATTAAGAACGGAATCGTACCACCAATAAAGAGACCCACCATGGTATATGTTTCTAATACATCTAAGTAATCAAGACCCGCTTCCAATGCATAGGCATTGAACAATGCAAGCGCTGCTAATAATGCAGAACCGATTGCAAAACCTTTGCCCATTGCTGCGGTAGTATTTCCTAATGCATCAAGTTTATCGGTAATTGATCGCACAGATGGTCCAAAACCAGCCATTTCTGCAATACCACCAGCATTATCCGCAATTGGTCCATAGGCATCAACGGTCATAGTAATACCAACCGTAGATAGCATAGAAACTGCAGCAATTGAAACACCAAAAATGTCGCCACCATAAATATAAGAAACGAGTACAATAAGTGCCAATGCAATTACGGGAAACACCGTAGATTCCATACCAACTGATAATCCGTAAATTAAATTGGTTGCGGCTCCAGAACGGGAATTTTCTGCAATACGCTCAACTGGTGTGCCGCCCGTATAATATTCAGTAATTTTACCAACCAAAATACCAGCCACGCATCCTAAAATAACTGAAATGAACAAATGATAGTCAAGACCAGTGTATGCAAAATAACCATAGGTAGTTACTATAAAGAGAACAATAGAAATATATGTTGCATTACGAAGCATTGCTATCGGTTCTTGCTTTAAAAATAAGTTAGAAACAAGACCCGCAACTGAACTAATTAACCCTAATGATGATAACACTAAAGGTAACGACATGTATGCAAGCGTAGCAGTTGCTTCAGTATTGAGAGCCAAGATAATAGAAGCTACCATCGCACCGATATATGACTCATAAATATCAGCGCCCATACCGGCAGTATCCCCAACATTATCGCCAACGTTATCTGCAATAACTGCAGGGTTGCGTGGATCATCTTCTGGAATGCCCGCTTCAATTTTACCTACTAAGTCTGCGCCAACATCTGCCGATTTGGTATAAATACCACCCCCGACACGTGCAAAGAATGCTACCAATGATGCACCAATACCAAAACAAGTAATTAACAAATCAAAGCGTGGATGATCAAAGAATAGATAGAATAGAGAACCAAGCCCCAAAAGACCAAAGCTCGCTACGGCAAAACCCATCACACCGCCACCAAAGAATGCTATCTGGAACGCTGCTCTTTCACCATGATTTTTAGCAGCCATGGTAGTACGAACGTTAGCATCTGTTGCTGCATAAAGCCCAATAAAACCGGTCAACATAGACAATGTTGCCCCCAAAACAAAGCAAGCCGCTGGCAATGCGCCTACCAATAACCCAACAACGAGGGTAATTGGTGCAACTAAGAAGAAGATAACCTTGTATTCTTCTTTAATAAAGGTCATAGCCCCAATGCGGATAGCATCAGCAATATGCCCTGCTTTGGCATCATCAACCCTTATAGATTTAATTTTTTGAATAAGAAAATAGACAATAGCCAGACCAACCAATGATGTGGCCAAAAAAGCCAAAAAATAAGCGTTAATCGACATGTATACCTCGAAAATGTGATTATTGAAATAGTACGCCAAAATTATTGATAATCCACGATTTTACCGGGCATAGGCAGATTTGTAAAGATCGAATACATCCAATTATCGAAATTCCTGTACAATTTCAGCCTCACTAAACCGAGTTTTTACATTCCCTACAATCTGATATTCATCAGGCCCTTTACCGAGCAATGCAATAATCGCTTTTTCATTCGATTGAGCATAGGCATATTCAATAGCCTTTTTACGATCAAGAATAGTTACTATTTTATGCCGAGATTCTGGTGCAATACCAGCCATAATTTCATTGATAATAACCGCGGGATCTTCTGATCTGGGATTATCGGAAGTTAAAACAACCAGGTCAGCATATTTATTTGCAATAGATCCCATGGTGGGACGTTTAGTTTTATCACGATCACCCCCGCACCCAAAGACTACAATAAGTTTATGGGTGAGTTGCCGTAATGTGGATAATACACTCTCAAACGATGATGGATTATGGGCATAATCTATAATACAAGTTCCTCCATTGGGTAATGGATACCTTTCAAGGCGACCAGGAACTTTCGTGAACGTTTTAAATGCATGTGCAATAACTTCTGCTGAGATACCTAATTTGATCGCTAGTGCATATACACCAAGCATATTATATACGTTAAACATTCCTAATAATGACGAGCATATCAGATGGTGTATTGAATTATTATTGTGCACATTCATCTCAATAGCATTATTAATCGCACCAATAACTTCTGCCTTTATTAACGCTGAATTTTTCAGACCAAAACTAATCCACTCAGGATGTTGATCTAACAACTTTTTACCCCAATCATCATCCGCATTAATAATCACGGGTGCATCGTTCTTGCACAGTTCAAACAATTGGCACTTTGCCGCAAAGTATGCATCAAGTGAATCATAAAACTCGCCATGCTCTTGGCTAAAGTTGGTAAAAATTACACCATCAAACTGAATACCATGCACACGATGCATAGAAAGTCCTTGAGCGGCGACTTCCATAACTACATAATCAACATCTGCTTGCACACACAGTGCAAAAAATTGGTGCAAATAATCAGGCTGCTGCGTCGTTAAACCAGCACCTAGGTCATGATTTAAAATACTATTTTTGACGGTTCCAAGAAGCGCCGTTTTATATCCAGCACTTTTTAAGATGTGCTCCAACAAAAAAGTACTTGTTGTTTTTCCTTTGGTACCAGTAACACCCAAAATTCGCAATTTGCGGGCAGGGTATCCTGCTGCTTGCGCGCTCAACTGTGCAAGCGCCAGGCGAGTATTAGCAACTCGTTGCAATGTAATATTATTTGGAAGAATCAATGTCTGAATATCCGGAGACAATACAACATCTTCTTGTATCACAATAGTAGTTGCACCTAATTGAATGGCGTGCGGAATATACTGCACGCCATCATGGGAAAATCCCCTAATTGCAACAAATACAGATCCTGGTCTAACATGATCAGTATGACAAGTAACCGGATAATGAGATGGAAATTGCATGGTATTACATTACATTATAAATTGAGTTATGAGTATCGCCAGAACATTGCAGCAGCCACCGATAGCGATAAATCTTTTTCAGTCGGTGATTGTTTATCGAGTTCCTCTTTAGAAGTACCCAAAATCTTAAATACTAAATTTTCAGGTATTCCCATTTTATTAGTACCAGCTGATTTAGAATCTAATGGGGTAGTTTTTTTAGGAGAAGTCGGGATTTTTAATGCCGTTTTTTCTGCTGCAATAATAGGCAAACACATGAATAACATTAATAGTATTGTTTTTAAATGCATAATCATCTCAATCAATTATTTAAATTTATATCATTATTCTGTTTCTTTTACTGTATAGCTCTACGGATAAACATCACCTGTTGCACTAGTATATCTCTTTAATCTCGCTGCTGGCGCTTCTGCAAGATTACCATGTGCTAAGCAACCAGCATATGCAGATGTTGAAAGCGCAACAAAGCGTGGCGCACCTTTATTCTCTCGCACCTTATCTGGGTTAGGTGAACTTTCAGGAGATGGCGCAGGGGATGGTGCACTTGGTGAAAGCAATGGAGAACATGATGGCGAAGTTAAAGAACTTGCTCCTGATGCAACTGAACCATCATCTTTTTTATCAGTAATAATTTGTAAGGCAGTAGCTTTACTAACAAACATCGAAAATTCTACCGGAGAACCTGCAGCATCAAGCATTGGCGGAATCGGTGCCTTAGCTATTTGAGGGGTAATTTTGGGAGAACCAGTAATAAACTGGGCTGCATGTGTGGTTCCAACACAGAACAATGCTATCAATATAAAACCCTGATGATAGTAATGAATCATAAAAATCCCTACAATTAATTTATGTTGATGATGTATCTTTATCGCTTTCAATTTCCGATAATAATTGATCAATCGGATGCACATAATCTTCACGAGCTGGTGCATAGTGCTCAATGCAACTAGAGCATGGGCAATTCCGACCAAGACCTGTACAATCTTGTTTTTGACCGACAGAAATGCCAACACCTGCAGGCAATGATACTGATCTTTGAAGCATTGCATATGTTGTTTTTTCTGATGCTTGAACATTGCGGGCTGCTATTATGCTAGAAGTAGGTCCAAAAACAGAAGGATAATCGAGTGCGCCTTTTCCACTTACGCCTACTCTGCGATGAACATTAAATGCAAACTCTTCTATTCTTTCTTTTGCAACCACTTTTTCCAACATAGAACTATCTGGTTTTTTCTTATCAGCACAATACAATGGTAAGCTTAATATGCTGGTAAGCGAAAAAACTGCTAAAATCAGTTTATGCATTTAATCCCTTTCCCAATATTAATTAATATTATTCCTGCACAACAACACATTATCTTTTCTCCACAGCATCAAAAGCAGCAATGCCACGCTGCACCAATGGCAGCAAATATAAAATTCCTACTAAGTTAATTACAAACATGCCAACGGTAACAATATCAATAAGCGCCCATAAAGCATTTACATTTACAAACACCGCACCAAAAGCAATCGCACAATAGACCACATTGAACAACCAATTTAGGCCATTACCAAATAAAAAACTCCAAGATTCTTGGGCAATATATGCAAATGAAACAAGAACACCAATACCAAAACTAATTGAAAGAAAACTCACTATCCAGCCACCATACACACCAAACACCGTTTTATAGGCAGCAATGGTTAATGCAGTACTGGTCAAACCACTATCCCAAACACCGGTGATTACTATACATAACGCAATCATAAAACATACCAGAGAGCTAATAAAAGTACTGAGCATAGAAAGTATTGCTTCTTTGGCTGGCTCTCTACTGCCGGTTGCACTGAACATTATTGCAGCAGTTCCTAAACCAGATTCTGTTGCCAAAATTGCCCGCAAGATACCAAACCTCATGGCCTGTTGCACCGAAAATCCAATAATGCCTCCCGCCATTGCAGTAGGATGAAAAGCACTATGCACAATCAAAGAGAGCGCAGAACCAATTAAATGATAATTGTAGGCTAATATG
>Ga0070740_10001687_pt1 | contig 29049 bp, 21 predicted proteins | sample Coa_R2_FD_67286 | JGI IMG/M metagenome (GOLD analysis project Ga0070740, IMG submission 67286) | Surface soil microbial communities from Centralia Pennsylvania, which are recovering from an underground coalmine fire - Coalmine... | ecosystem: Environmental > Terrestrial > Soil > Unclassified ...
GAGGACCGGTCCACGAGGAGATTACGGTATTGGTTTCAAGCGCCATGGGAATGTCTTCCGGAGCCCGCAAGGCTCCTCTACTTCCATTGCAGCACGGCAAAACAAGCGCTCAGGAGTGAAGTAACTGAAACATCAGCGCTTATTTTCCTGGAACGGGACCTGCGAGCGCCGGCGCGCATAAAGAGAATACCTTAACGGACCGATAAGAGGCTTGGGTGCGCGCTGCTCACGTAACGCCAGAACTCGCCGGCGCCGCGCAGGTTCTCAGCGACGGGCTGATGACGCGGCTGCGGCGGCTTGCTGAACTGATCCTGCCGCACGCTGCGGCGCTCGACCGCAGATTCGAATCGCGGCTGCGGGCTCTGAATTACAACTCCAAACAGCGCAGTGCGCTGGCTGCGATCACGCCCGGCGCGGCGGCCCGATTTTTTGCGGCGCGCGCGCAAGCGTCCGATTTCATCGAGCAGGTGGAGTATAGCGGGCGCAGGCTGGCCAAGCTGGCGGTTGCGCCGAGCGCGGTGATGGCAGCCCTGAACGAATACGATCGCCTGATGGAGAGGGCGCTGGAGGGCGCCTCGGCTCGGGAGCGCGCGGCGATGCAACGCGCTCGCGAGCAGCTTCAGTTTTGCGTCGTCGTCACGCTGAATAATGCGTACTATCAGGTCCGCGAGGCGGAAACAGAGGCGTTTTACGAACTGTTCCGCGTCGAACTGGAATCGCGCGACCTGGGCGGACTGCTTCGCCGGTTCATGGCAACGCTGAAAACGGCGTGCGGAGCGGATGCGGCGCGGTTGTATCTGCTGGACGACGAGGGATCGACGTGGGTGTGCCGGGGCGGAGAAACGGCCGCGAGGAAGCCGCTTGCGAGAGCGAATTCGCGCGAGCGGATGCGGGCGCTTTCGCGACCGAGGTGCGTGGTTTCTGGCGCCGGGAAGGTTGTGCTCGACCCGGAGTGGGCGCGGCGTTATGAGACCTGCTGGTCGGTGCCGCTGATTCGACAGCGCGAGGTGATCGGCGTCATGCAATTCGGATTCGAGCGCGCCTACGAGTGGCTGCCGCGGGAGAAGGAGCTGCTGCTGGCGGCGGCGGAGCGGTGCGTCATGGCTGCCGAAAAGGCGCGGCTGATGGAGGATCTGGCGCGCGGTGAACAGAAGATCCGCAACCTGGCTGAGCACATGCTGCACGTGGAAGAGGTGGAGCGGCGGCGCATCAGCCGCGAGCTGCACGACGAAGCGGGACAATCACTGCTGTGCATCCGGCTGCAGCTGGAGATGCTCGAGCAGAACCTTCCGGAGTGCGCAAACGGCTGGAAAGCGAGGCTGCAGGACGCCAGAGATTTGACGGAGCGCACGATTGTCGAAATGCGGCGGCTGATTGCGGCGCTGAGTCCGGCGGTGCTGGAGCAACTCGGGCTGGCGGCGGCGCTGCGCCAGCTGGTGAACCGCTTTCGCCGCCTGCATCCGTGCCGGGTCAAGCTGCAGCTGGGCAGTCTGGCGCGTCTCCCGCAGAATGTCGAGATCATCATCTACCGTCTGGTGCAGGAGTGCTGCAACAACGCCGGCAAGCATTCCTCAGCGACTCATGTAAATATTTTCGTGGGTTCTGCCGATGGGATAGTTAAGGTCAACGTTGCGGACAACGGCGTCGGCTTCGATGTGGAGAAAGCATTCAGGAGGCGTGATTCGTTCGGCCTGGCGGGCATGCGCGAAAGGGTGGCTCTGCTGGGAGGGCGGTTTCAGGTTGTGAGCTCCTCGCGCGGCACGCGGATCTCGATCGAGCTGCCGGTTTCGAGCAAGCGCGCGCCGCGGCGGGGCGAGTGAGGTTTCGGGCAAAACTTATGGCGAAGATTCGAATGATGCTGGCGGACGATCACACGCTGTTCCGCCAAGGGATTAAGACGCTGATTTCCGCTGAGCCGGACATGGAAGTGGTGGGCGAGGCCTCCAACGGGGGCGACGCCGTGGAAAAGGCGGCCGAACTGCGACCGGACGTAGTGTTGATGGACGTCGGGATGCCGGGGCTCAGCAGTTTCGAGGCGACGCGGCAGATCAAGAAGAACCGGCCCGAGACCAAGGTGCTGTTCCTCACCATGTATGACGATGAGGACTACCTGGTGGAAGGCATGGAGGTGGGGGCCAGCGGCTATGTGCTGAAGGACAGCCCCTCGGCGCAGCTGGTGGCCGCTATTCGGGATGTGTGCCGGGGCGGCAGCTATCTCAGCCCGCGCATGCTGTCGCAACTGGTTGACGATTTCCGTTCGCGCATCAAGTCGGCCAACCGCCTGCCGCGATTCGCGACGCTGACCACGCGCGAGCGCGAAGTGCTGAAGATGCTGGCGGAAGGCAACTCCGTGAAGGAGATCGCCTGCGATCTGAACCTGAGCGTGAAGACGGTGGAAGCGCACAAGTTCAATCTGATGCGCAAGCTGGATATTCACAATAAAGCCCAGTTGGTGCAGTACGCAATTCAGAAGAAGATCATCAAGCTTCCGAATCTGGCATAGGGCTCAGAGGCAAGCGGGCGCGTGGCAGAGGCCGGTTTGATGAGCTTTATGCACGCCTGTGTAGGCGAGGTTCGCAGGCGAACGCGTGACGGCCGCCGGCGGAGCGGCAGCGGCCGGTTGTAGGCGGATGGCCGGGCCGGGCGCGCGTCGCGCGCCAAGATCACGCGACCCGGATGATCCCTTCCAGATACAGCGCCGCACGGCCCGCGATCATGACCCGGTCGCCTCGTTGCTCGCAGAACAGCTCTCCGCCGCGCCGCGACGCCTGGATCGCGTGCAGACGCGTTTTATTCAGACGCTTGGCCCAGTAGGGGACCAGCGTGCAATGCGCCGAGCCGGTGACAGGGTCCTCGGGCACGCCTTTGGCCGGCGCGAAGAAGCGCGAAACGAAATCGACGCCGCCGCCGCCCGGCGCCGTGACGATGACAGCGAACCGATCCATTTGCGCCAGCAGCTCCAGGTTGGGTTCAAGCGTCCGAACCTCCTCCTCATTGCGGTAGACGGCCAGATAATCGCGAGCGGCGAGAATCTCCACCGGCGCGGTTCCGAGCGCCTCGATGAGGCGCGGGTGCGGCTGGCAGCGCTGGGGCGGACGGGCGGGGAAGTCCAGCGTGTAGCGATCGCCCTCGCGCGTGACGGTCAGCTGGCCGCTCCGGGTATGGAATGAAACGCGTTGCTCGCCGGGCGATAGGCAGTTCATGATGACGAACGCAGCGGCCAGGGTGGCATGCCCGCACAGATCGACTTCTGTGGCTGGCGTGAACCACCGCAGCGCGTACCCATCGCCATCCCCATTCTGGACGAAAAACGCGGTTTCAGACAGGTTGTTCTCCAGCGCGATGGCCTGCATCTGTTCGTCCGCCAGCCATTGCTCGAGGGGGCAGACGGCTGCGGGATTGCCTTTGAAGAGGCGATCGGTGAAGGCGTCAACCTGAAAAATCGGGATTCTGTCCATGCGGAGTTGTTGACTCCAGAATACCCGGCGCGGCCTCAGGTTTGCGGCAGCTTGCTGACATCCCATCCGCCGCCGAGCGCCTTAATCAGCAGCACACTTGAAAGCATGCGCCGGCGCAGGATGTCGACTGCGGCGCGTTCGTTTTGTAGCGCAATGGTTTGCGCGCTGACCACCTCCAGATAGGTGACCAGGCCGCCCTTATAACGGTTCATGGCCAATTCGAGCGACCGCCGGGCCTGTTCGACGGCGGCGCGCTGCGCGTTCGCTTCCTGCTCAAGGGTGCGAAGCGCCGAAAGATTGTCCTCCACCTGGCGAAAGGCGTCGAGCGTGGTCTGGCGGTAGGCGGCGAGCAAGGCGTCGTAGTTCTCCCGGGCTGAGGCGGCGAGCGCCCGTCGGCGGCCGGCGTCGAAGGCGGTCTGAGCTGCGCTCGGCCCGAGGGCCCAAAAGCGGCTCGGCCACGCGAACCAGTTGACCGGCGATTCGCCCTGAAATCCGCCTGTCAAGGTGAGCAACAGCGTAGGGAAGAATGCGGTATGCGCGATGCCGATCTGTTCATTGGCCTCCGCCACCCGCCGTTCGGCGGACGCGACGTCGGGGCGCCGTTCGAGCAGTTGCGAGGGGATGCCGACCGGAATCACCGGCGGGCTCAGATCCAGCGGGCGCTGGGGCAACGACACTTCCCCGGGCGCTCTGCCCGTAAGGACGGCAATGGCATGTTCGAAATTGGCGCGCTCAACGCCGAGCTCGATATCCTGGGCGCGCGCGGTCTCCAATTGCGTGCGGGCCTGCGCCAGTTCGGCGCCGGAAGCGAGTCCGCCGTCGTAGCGGTTGCGGGTGAGTTCGACGGCCTTCTCATAGGAGACCAGGGTATCGTCGAGAAGGCGTTTTTGGGCGTCGAGAGAGCGCAGTTCAAAATAGTCGAGGGCCAGCTCGGCGTGAAGGCTGAGGCGGAGGGTTTCGAGATCTGCGGCGGTGGCCTGCGCCTCCTGGCGGGCTGCGGCGATGGAGCGGTGAACGCGCCCCCACAGGTCCACCTCGTAGGAGAAGTCGAACGGCATCACCAGATCGGAGTAGGCGCTGTTCATGGGCGTGGGAAGCGCGCGATTCTGTGAAAGCCGGTTTCCGGTGACTTGCGGAGCGACGCCGATAGAGGGAAACAGCCGCGAGCGCGCCGCTTGAACCAGAGCGCGCGATTGCCGGAACCGCGCTTCGGCCGCCTTTAAGGTCTCGTTAGAAACGTCGATGCGCGACTCCAGCTGGTCCAGCTCGGGGTCGCCGAAGATGCGCCACCACTCGCCCTTGGGAAAGGCGTCCGAGGGCTGCGCTGTCTTCCAACCCGGCGCTTCCTTGTATTGATCGGGCGGTTGTTCGCGATACGCCGAAGGGGTTGGGGTTTCTGGCTTGACATATTTCGGCCCGACAGAGCAGGCCGAGAGCGCGAGAATCAGGAGCCAGGCGACCAGCAGGGGGAGGCGGGTCATGGCTGCGCGTCCTGTGGGCTGCGCGCGCCCGCAATGCGCACGGCTGTTCCGGACGTGAGCGAATCAGATGGGTTCTCAATGACGACGTCGTTCGCGGTAATGCCGGAGAGGACTTCGACCGCATTGCCGAAATCGCGGCCGATGCGGATGGGAGTCAGAACCGCTTTGCCGTTGCGCACGACGGCCACCTGCAATCCCTCGGAACGGAACAGGAGCGTGTTGGCCGGGATCAGCAGGCCGCGCGTTTTACCGCCTGCGGCGAGGTGAACCAGGACGTACTGTCCCGGCAACAGGGCGCCTGCGCGATTATCGACGTCCACCTCTGTAAGCAGGGTTCGCGATGCGGGATCAATCGCCTCCGAATTGCGCACGATTCTGCCTGCAAAGCGCCGCCCGGGGAGCTCGGCGGCGGTGAGGTAGGCCGGGGCGCCGGACATGGCGGCACGAAGATAGGTCTGGGGGACATTGACGAACACGCGCAGGCGGTCGGTGGCGGCGATATCGAACAGCTCCTTCCCGGGAGCGTTTGCGCCGGCGTTGATGAGCGCGCCGGTGTCCACATTGCGGGCCGTGATCACGCCGTCAAACGGAGCGTAAATCTTCTGGAAGCGGACGGTCTCCTCCAGACGGCGCACGTTGGCCGCGGCGGCCTCGAGAACGGCCTTTTTGGCGTGCATGTCGCTGATTTTTTCTTCCGCATCCTGCCGGGCCACGGAATCGGTCTTGAGCAGGTTCTCATAGCGCGCCGCCGTGGACACGGCCAGCTTGTAATTGGCCTCCGCGGTGGCCAGTTCGGCGCGGGCCTGGTCGAGTTGACGGTCGATCTCCGGGGTCTCGATATCCGCCAGCAGCTGTCCCGCTTTGACATGTGATCCGATATCGAAGTACCAGCGTCTTAGATAGCCATTGGTGCGGGCGTAGATGGGGGTTGAAACAAACGCCTGCACATTGCCTGGCAGAACGATTTCTTCCGCTGTGGACTCGAATTTGGGCCGGACGACGGACACGGTGGGAACAGCAGCGTCGAGAGTGGCTGAACGGAGGGCTTCGGCTGAGGTCTGGCGCGATTGGATTCCGGCGTGAATGACGAAGGCCAGGGCGGCGGCGAGCGCAGCGGCGACAGCGAGGGCGGCGATGCGGCCGAAAACGCGCCGGCTGGGGGATCGGGCGGCGTAGGTTTCGGCCTGGTGGCGGCTTGGAGGTGGTGGAATCCTGGTCTGCATGTCGGTCAGTGCGCCGCGCGGCGGCGGTGAAGGATGCTGAAAACAGCGGGCACGAAGGTCAGGGTGGCGACGGTGGCGACAATCAGACCCCCGATGACGGCGCGGCCCAGGGGAGCATTCTGTTCGCCGCCCTCGCCCGAGCCGAGAGCCATCGGAATCATGCCGATGATCATGGCGAGCGCGGTCATCAGCACGGGCCGGAAGCGCGTGGTTCCGGCCTCCACGGCGGCGCGCGCGGGGTCGCCATGCTCGAGCAGCCGGTCCTTGGCGAAGGCGACCACCAGAATGCTGTTTGCCGTCGCCACGCCCATGCACATGATGGCGCCCATCAGCGCCGGCACGCTCAGGGTGGTGCGCGTGAGGAACAGGCACAGGACAATGCCGGCGAGCGCGCCGGGCAAGGCGGTGATGATGATGAAGGGGTCCAGCCAGGACTGAAAATTCACCACGATCAGCAGATACACCAGCACGATCGCGAATGCGAGGCCGGCATACAGGCCGCTGAACGAAGTCCGCATGGTCTCCACCTGTCCGCGCAACACGATTTCCGAGCCGCGCTTGAGGAATTTTCGATTCGCGTCAATGATCCTGCGCACATCGGCGGCGACGGCGCCCAGATCCCGGCCGTCGGCGGCGCCGTAGATGTTCACCACGCGCTGGATATCGTAGTGATCGACATTCGCCAGTCCGCTTTCGCGACGCATCGAGACCAGATCTCCGAGCATCTCCGGCGTGCCATCCGGCTGGGAGCGAAGCGGGATATTGCGGATGTCCTGCAAGGTTTGCACGTCATATTGCGGGGTCTGGGTGACGAGGCTGTAGGTGACGCCGGTCGCCGGATTCAGCCAGAATGTGGGCTGGGTCTGAAAGCTGCCGTTTAAGCTAACCAGCAGGCTGCCGGCAATGTCTCGCTGGGTGAAGCCGCTCTGGATGGCCTTGATTCGATCCGTCTCGAGTTCAATGCGGGGCTGGTCGAAGCGCTGCTGGATGCGCAGATCGGCGATTCCGGGCACGCGCCGCATTTGATTGAGAATGCGGTCCGCCAGAAGGCGATTGGACTCGATGTCTCTGCCCACGAGCTCGACATCGATCGGCGCGGGCAGACCGAAATTCAGGATTTGGGTGACGATGTCGGAAGGCAAAAAGTAAAATTCGGTTCCGGGGAACTCGCGCGGCAGGGAAGCGCGTAGGGCGCGAACATATTCGGGCGTGGGCCGGTGGCCCGGGTTGAGCGACACGAAAATATCGGCGTCGCCGCTGCCGATGGGCGCCGAGTTGCTGTAGATGGTGTTGATGCTGCTGAAGGGAAGGCCGACAATGTCGAGGATGCTGGCCACCTCCTGGCGGGGAATGTGGCGGCGGATTGCGGCCTCGACCAGGTCGCAGGTGCGGGCGGTCTCTTCGATGCGCGTGCCGGTCTTGGTTCGCAAATGGAGTTTGAACTGCCCGGCGTCCGCGCTGGGGAAGAAATCCTCGCCGAGCCAGGGGAAGAGCAGAAACGAGGATACGCAGGCAAGCAGAAACGCCGGAACGAAGACGACGCGCCGGCGCACGATGCGGGCGAGCGCGTTCGCGTACGCCTGCCGGAGCGCGCCGAACCCGCGGTCAAAGGCGCGTCCGATGATGGCAAAGGGGTTGCGGCTGCGCGGATCGCCATGGCCGTGCGCCTTCAGCATGTACATCGCCAGCGTCGGCACGAGCGTGCGCGACAGCACGTAGGAGGCGAGCATCGCGAACACCACGGCTTCGGCGAGCGGAATGAACAGGTATTTGGCGACGCCGCTCAGGAAAAACATGGGGATGAAGACGATGCAGATGCACAGCGTCGACACCAGCGCGGGCACGGCGATCTGCGCCGCGCCGTCCATAATCGCCGTGCGCAGATCATAGCCCTGCTCGAGAAATCGCTCGATATTCTCGATGGTGACCGTGGCGTCGTCCACCAGGATGCCGACGGCGAGCGCGAGCCCGCCCAGGGTCATGATGTTGATGGTCTGGCGCAGCGCGCTCAGAACGCAAATCGACGTCAATATTGAGAGCGGGATGGAAATGGCGATGATCAACGTGCTGCGCCAGCTCCCGAGAAACACCAGAATCATAATCCCGGTGAGACAGGCGGCGACGACCGCCTCGCGAATGACGCCGCTGATCGCCGCGCGAACGAAAATGCCCTGATCGCCGACTGGAGTCATCCGGAGCTCCGGCGGCAGCGTGGCGGCGATGCGCGGCAGAAGTTTCCGCACGCCCGCGATCACATCCAGCGTGGACGCGTTGCCGTTCTTGAGGATGCTGATGAGCACGCCGCGCGTTCCGTCCTGGCGGACGATATTGGTCTGCGGCGCGAACCCGTCGCGGACATAGGCGACGTCGCGGATATACACCGGCGCTCCGTTGATGACCTTGACGGGGAAGCTGTTGATCTCATCCACCGTCTGCGGGCTGGCATTCAGGCCGATTTCATATTCGAACTGGCCGATCTTAGCGGTCCCGGACGGCAGGATCAGGTTCTGCGCGTTGATGGCGTCCACCACGTCGACGGGCGACAAGCCCTTCGATTGCAGCTCGGCCGGGTGCAGATCGATCATGATCTGGCGCTGCTTGCCGCCGTAGGGGTACGGAACCGCGGCGCCGGGCACTGTGACCAGCCGGGTACGGATGAAGTTCAGGGCGAAATCATTGAGCTGCTGCTCGGAAAGATTTTTGCCGCCGAGCCCGACTTGCAGAATGGGAACGCTCGAGGCGTTATAGCTGAGCAGGAAAGGCGGCGTGACGCCCTGGGGAAGCTGCCGGAGAACGGCGTTGGATGCAGCGCTCACCTGCGCCATTGCGGCGTTGATGTCGGCCGTCGGCTGGAAGAAAATCTTGATAATCGCGCGGCCGTTCACCGTGTTCGATTCGATATGCTCGATATCGTTGACCGCGGTGGTGAGAATGCGCTCATAAATGGAAGTGAGCCGCTGCTCGAGCTCCTCGGCGCCCAGCCCGCTGTAGTTCCACGCGGCCGCGATAACGGGGATGTTGATGTTGGGGAAGATGTCGGTGGGCGTGCGCAGAATGACTACCGGGCTGAGGATCAGGATGACCAGGGCCAGCACGATGAAGGTGTAAGGCCGGTCGAGCGCGATACGAACGATCCACATCGGCGACTACGATTCCGCTCCAGGACGGGCGAAGTAAAATAGGAGACGCAAGTGTCTCGAAATTACTATATTAGGATTATCTCACGAGATGGCGACAAAGCAAGCCCAAGCCCGGCCGGGGGCCGACGGGGCGCCGGCGCGACGGGGACGCGGGCGGCCGCGCGATGAAGCCGCGCGCCAGCGCATTCTGGAGGCTGCGCTCAAGCTCCTGGAGGACACCAGCTTCGCGGAGATCACCATCGAAAGCATCGCCGCGCGGGCGCGCGTGGGAAAGGCCACCGTATATCGCTGGTGGCCGAACAAGGCGGCCGTCGTTATCGAGGCCTTTCGCGAAGCGTTTGCGCCGCAGCTCCCGTTTCCGGAAACCGGCTCATTTCGCGACGACATCAAGGCGCAGGTGCGCAGCTTCGCGCGCGTTCTAAGCGGCGGGGCGGGACGCATGCTGAGCGAGTTCATCGTCGCGGCGCGGACCGATCCGGACGTGGCGCACGCCTTCCGCACCCTGTGGTCGGACGTGCGCCGGGGCGAAGCCCGGCGGGTTCTGACCCGGCATCAGGAGCGCGGCCAGATGCGCAGGGACGTCGATCCGGATCTGGTGCTGGACGCCCTCTACGGCCCGCTCTATTTCCGCCTGCTCGCCAAAAACGAGCAGCCGGGTCCCAAGTACGCCGAGGCGCTGGTGGATCTGCTGCTGCCCTCCATTGCGTCGGACTGATTTAATTCGCCGCTCTTGCGCCTTCGATCCATCGCAGAATGGTTTCGTATTCGGGCGATCCTTTGGGCCAGCGCTGACCTCCGCCGTGGGCGGTCGACGTCGCGCCGACGACGCCCTCGGATTGGGCGGTGGAGGTCGGCTTCAGCAGGATGAGACTGTTCTTCGGATCTTTGGTATTGACGACATTTTTCACCGTGGACCAGGTCGCGTTGAAGAGCGTATGGGTTGCGTGGCAGTCGGCGCAGGCATACCCATCGGGTCCTTTCTGATGCAGGATGGGTTCAACGTAGAGCCGGAAGTAACGCTCGTCGAGCGTGGCGTTGGGCGTCTCGCGGGCTGCGCCGTAAGCCGCGGTCTTGACTGTATTCCGGCCCGCAGGCGAATCATGAAACGCCTTGGCGATCTCCTCGTCGCCGGGCGTCGAGGCGAGCCTGGCCCGCAGCGCCTTTGTATTTTCCCCGCGATCGCCGGCCGCGCGATCCACGGCGGCATAGGGAGTCTCCCGGACAATGAGCGAAGCGCGCGCTGCAAGCCGCCGCAATTCGGGGTCCTGGGAATCGAGCAATTGCAGAATCGCCGCCGACAGTTTGTCGGCGCTCGGACCGAAGAAGGCGATCTGCTCGATATCGTTGCCAATGCGGCTATAAACCAGCGGCGCGGGCTTGGAGAGATCGGCATCCAGCTCGTAGGCGTCGGCGCGCCGCAGCGGGAACTCGGCCAGTGCGGCTAACAGCAGCTTCTGCTGCCGCGCCGGACCGTGTTCCAGGGCGGCGGCGATTTTCGAAGCCAGCTGCGACTCCACCGTAAGCCGGCCGCGTATGGCCCGCTCGCGATCCGCTTCCCGGCCAAGCAGCGGAACCCAGTTGTTGTACAGATAGCGGATGTTCTCGTCGGCCAGGTTGTACACGGCGTCTTTGAGGTTGGCTTCAATCCACGGGTGCTGCGGTTCGGCGAGGGCGGCGAGGATGGCGTCCTCGATCGCGCCGCGGACCGCCGGATCCGCGTTCCAGAACCAGGCCTGCCACAGCCCCTTGATGGCCTGCAAGCGAACCGTCAGCGCGGGGTCCGCTACCCGTTTGAGGAGCGCCTGAGCGACTTCGTTGCGCCGCGCGAGCGCGGCGAAGTGGTGGGCAAAGACGCGCGTTGCGCCCCATCGCGTGCGGGAATCGGGGCTGGACAGCGCTGCCAGCAGCGGTTCACTGCCGAGGTCCGGATGCGCGGCGTAGAGCCGGCGCAGAGACCATGCGGCAGTGCGCTGGACCAGTTTGCTCGGATCGCCGAGCAGTTTCACGAACAAGTCTCGCTCCTTGGGCAACGCCAGACGGCCGAGCGCTTCCGCGGCAGCCTGCCGGATCAGCGCGTCATTGGATCGCGCCGCGGATTCGATTTGGGCGATCACGGCGGGCGAAGGACGGTCCCACACCTGGTCCAACTGCTCGAGAAGTTCGGCGGGATTGCTCGAGAGCGCCGGAGGCGGCGGGGAGTCCCAGCCCGGCTTACGGCCTGGAAGCGGATAATAGGCGCTCAGCGCAAGAACCGCGAACTGCGTTTCACGGAATGGCGTCTTGAAGTTCTCAAACGACTGGAGCGGGTCCATCCAGCCGCCGAACGGCTGCTGGCGGCGCATGAGGTAGGCCAAGCCCTTTTGAACCTGGGGATGGTCGAGTGGAATTCCCGCGGCCGCCAGCGCCCACAGCGCGTGCCCGGTCTGGAATTCAACTTCGGGCTGCGAGGGGTCAAACTCCATCGACCATTGCCCGTCGGGACGCTGGAGGGACAGAATACGCTCCGCGTTCTTGCGAATGTGATCCCTGTATCGGACGGCGTCGATGTCCGCCAGCGCCTGCGTCTGGTAACAGAGGTCGATCATATTCTTGACATCGCCGGCGGCGATCATGCCCGGCAGCTCCGGATTATGGGTGAGTTTCCACGAATACCAGGCGACTTCGTAGGCGCTGACCAGGGGCTTGTTGCCGTTCGTCTCATCGGGCGGCAGCTTGTACTTTCCGGCGTAATACAGATCCAGGTATTTCGCGATGCCTTGGTGATACTGCGGCCGCGGCTCGAGCGACACTTGGTTCTCGAACAGGTTCATCAGCACGGACATCCGGCTCAGCACGTTCGCCGGCGCTGAAATCACCCGCGCCCACACCGCCCCTTGATCCTCAAATCCGTAAAACGGCCGCGGGTTGTTGTAAAAGCGGTCTGTCAGAAATTGCAACTGCTGGCGCTGGACGACGGGATAGCCGTTTGCCGCCGCATACAGCTGGGCGCGCTGCGAGAAGTGGCTGGGATGGCAGCCGACGCACAGCGACGTCTCCTGATGCACGTTGGATACGCGGTCGAGAATCCCGCCGCGGCGGGGCGTATTCGCGAACCACGAATCGCCCGCCCCCATGATGTAATCCACCGCGGTTCTCACCGCCTGCCGCGGATCCGAGTACGGGGGGACGTCATAAAGCCGCGTACGCAGCTTGTATTCGGGATGATTCGCGCGGACGCGGACATAATAGGTCCCGCTCTGCCGCAGCAGGCGCGGCGTGAACTTGTTGCCGGCAAGCGCCTGAACTTCGTGGGGATTGCTCACCGGATCCTGACCCTCGGTGTACTCCACCGGCTTGCCATCCTCGATGCGGAACACGGCGATGTCCACCGGGAGATCGTCGCGATCGGTCAGCTCGAGCTGGAAGAAGACGAGTTTGGGCTGCGGCGAATTGAACTCGAACCGGTACCAGTCTTCTCCGGCCGGACTCAGGATGGCCGATCGCGGGGTGGAGGGCAGAGGAATGTATTCGATCTCGTCTGCTGAGGCGAACACGGTGCGCCCCAGAATCATGGGGCTCGCCTGCCGCCAGGTATGATTGCCGCCGCGCTGTAGTGAGGGCGAGTCCGGCAGCCGGTTGACTTGAAGCGCGTAGCCGCCGCCCTGCGGGTTCGCATCAATGATCAGTTCCGGCGCGGAAGCGGCGTCAAGATGGAAGTGAGCATAAAGATCCGGGTCGCCGGCGTGGAGGACCTTCTCGATCAGAACCTTTTGACCGGCGCGGAGCTTGACCGCGATTCGCGCGGATGCGCCAAGCTTCTCGAGGCCAGAGACGGAAAACAGCAGCGAATAGGCGCCGCCGCCGGCGAGCTCCGGCAGCCGCACCACGCCGGACCGGATTCGATCCGATTTCGAATACGCCTCCGGGGCGTCGTAGGCGCCAGCCGCCAGGAGCATGGGGAGCGCGGCAAACAAGGCCAGACGTTTCATGGAATAAAGACGGAAATCGTCCTTATGTTCAGGTTACTCCAACCCGGCTTCCAGGGCTGCGATCCGCGTCGCGCTGGACCAGTCCAGATCGCCCTGGCCGCGGGCGATCGCCGCCAGCATACGGTCGCGCAGCAAACTGGCCAGCGGCATCGGCGAGGAAAGCTGCTCGGCGGCAGCCAGCACCAGACGCTGATCTTTCAGGCCTAACTGCAACGCGAATCCGGCGGGCTCGAACTGCTGGCGGGCGACCAGGCCGCCGTAGTTTTCGTATACGGGCGATTTGAAAAGCCCGTTCATCACTTCAAGAAACAGGTTGGGATCGACGCCGGCCTTGCGCATGAGCGCGAACGCTTCGCCGAAGCTTTCGAGCATCGACGCGATCATGAAATTCCCGCCGAGCTTGATCACGTTGGCCTGCCAGGGCTCGCGGCCGATTACAATGGCGCGCTGGCCGATCGCATCAAACAGCGGCCGGCAGCGGTCAATGTCTTCCCGAGCGCCGGCGGCGACTACGGTCAGTCTGGCGCTTTCGGCGGCTTCAGGTCGGCCGAATACGGGCGCGGAGACGAAGTGCTGCCCGCGTTTGGCGTGCTCCTCGGCAAGCCGCTGCGGCAGGGCAATGCTGATTGTGCTGTGCGAGATGTGAATAGCGCCCTCCTGCATCGCGCCGGCGACGCCCTGAGGGCCGAATACGACCTCTTCAACCGCCTGGTCGTCAGCCAGCATCGTGAGCACGGCTTCGGCGTCGCGCGCCGCCTCGGCCGGAGTGGCGGCGATTTTCGCGCCAGCCGGTGCGAGCGCTTGGGCCTTGTGGGGCGTGCGGTTCCAGGCGGCGACCTGATGGCCATGGCGCAGCAGATTGCGCGCCATGCCTGCTCCCATGCGGCCGAGTCCAATAAAGGCGATTCTCATGGCTCTATCCTAGGACGCGCCGCCCGGAGAATTACGCCGGCTTCAAACAACTAGACAAATATTCTTAAGCTCAAAATCAAAAACCGTACGCGCAACGCCGCGTTGGCGACGCGCGCCGACATCGCGGACACTAGCGCAAAACGCCGCGCCGGGCTGCTCGGACGCGAATCGCTGGCCGAAGGCGAGGGGCTGTGGATTGCGCCCTGCGAGGGCGTACACACCTTCGGCATGAAGTTTGCGATCGATGTGATCTTCCTGAGCCGGCAGCGCAAGGTGCTGAAAGTCCGCGAAGCGATGCCGCCCCGGCGCATCGCCCTCAGCCTTTTCGCGCACTCCGTCCTCGAACTTCCCGCAGGCGTCATTGTTGAGACGGGCACTCGAGCCGGCGATCAGCTCGAGTTTGAGAAATTCGAGGCTGGTTAGCGTCGAACAGCGTCAGTTGCTCGTCCGCAAAGGTCTCCGTCTCGTACTGAAAGGACCGCCCGGTCAAGCCATGCCGCTCGCGAATCGCCTGCACGCGTTGCTGAATCATCCGCGGATAATCCCCGCGCAGAAATGCGCTCTTTTCGAACCGTTCCCGATACCGGCGGAACAGCGATGGAAACTGGCGTTCGACAAACGGCAGAAACACCTGCCTGGCGCACGGTTTCAAAAACAGTACATTTCCGTAAAATGCGACCGCCCCAGCGCCGGCCGCCGCCCGAGCCACCGCCTCCAGGCTCGCTTCGCTGTCATTGATCCAGGGCATCACCGGACAGCACAGCACGCCACAGCGGATTCGCGCCTCCGAGAGCTTGCGAACGGCGGCCATGCGCAACGACGGCCGGGGCGCGTACGGCTCCAGAAGCCGCGCCAGGCGCTCATTCATGGTGGTGACGGTCATATTCACCTGAATGCGGTTGGCGCGAGCGATCTGCTCCAAGACGTCGCAGTCGCGGACCACCAGATCCGATTTGGTCGTTATCCAGAACCGCCGCCCCCGCTCTCCCGCCGCCGCCTCCAGCATCTTGCGCGTGATGCCGTAGCGGCGTTCGGCGGGCTGATAGGGGTCCGTCGCGGAGCCGATCGCGATATCGACGTGGCGCGGAATTTTTTTCAACTCCGCGCGGAATTCCGCCTCATTCCATTTCTTCGCAAAAATCTTTTGCTCGAAATCCTCAGGATTTCGCAGCTCCATGAATTCGTGCGTGTAGCGGGCATAACAATATTTGCACCCGAATTCACAGCCGCGATAGGGATTGATGGTCCACTCAAACGGGACGCGCCGGCTCGAACAGCGGCCAATAAAGCTGCGGACGGGCAGTTCGAGATACTCGACTCGCCGTTTGTGCTCCAGGACTTCGCTTTCCGCCGCGAGGCGCGCGATTCCGATCAATCCCGGTCCGGGCGGCCAGTCGGGGAATAGCATACGACGCTCCTCGCCTGCTATTCTCCTTTTGTTCGCCTATCAAGTCAACCGCGAAGCGGGGCTAGCCGAGCACGATCCGCTGGTCCCCCTCGCGGCGGGTCACTTTTTCGCGGTCGAGAAATTCGAGCAGAGGAATCGCGTATTTGCGGGAGACGCCGGTCCATTCCTTGAACTGCGGCACGCTGAACCGCTGTCCTTTATGCTGCTGAAGGTGATTCTTCAGGGCGCTTACGGCGGAGCGGTGAAAGACCAGATCGTCGCCCACTCGGATCAGCGCGCCCTGCTTGAGCAGAATTTGCAGCAGCGCCCGGGCGCGAGCCGGCTCGACTCCCGAGCGCGCCAGCACGTCTGCGGTGGCCGGAACCTCCAACCCGGCCGATTCGAACGCGGCTTCGATCTTGCGCAGAGCGGCGCTCTCATCTTCTTTAAAGGCCACCCTGTGCGAAGCGAGACGGACGACATCCCCCTGACTGGTCAGCGTCTTTATTGTGGCAATCACCGCGTCCGCGACGAAGGACGGGGCGCCGGGGAGTTCGCGGCTGCGGAGCTCCTCGCGGCTCATTCCCGGGGCCAGCGGATGCTGCTGGTGAAAATCGCGAACCGCTGCCTGGATCGCCTTCGCCTTCTCCGCCGCCCACCTGCGGTCTACCAGCCACAACTGCGGCTCGCGGAGGACCAGGAAATCGCCCGTTTTCGCCGCAGCGTCGATTTCGGCGGGCATGAGGCCGGTGCGGGAGATCAGTTGCGACTCGCTCATTCCGTAGGCGGACTCGCGGACGAGTAATGAAATCCGCCGCAGCACGTCGCCGCTGTCCAGTTCCCGGAGCCGGGTGATTGCGTCAGCCCGCTTGATCCGGACAGGAGCGCTAATATCCAGCGCTTCGCCTCCGCCGATGGTTGTCACCGGCGAGAACATGCGCACGATGAACCGGTCGCCCGGCAGGATCAGCGCCGGGCAGCGCAGTATGAAACGCACATAAGCGCGGGTTCCCGGCTTCATGACGGCGCCGTCGAGCAGCCGGACCTCGGCTTCAATCTCCGCCGCTCCGGTATGGAAGTGCACCGGCGCTCCGTGTTTCAGCGGGCGGGCCCCCGGCAGCAGCTCAAACACGGCGTCGACCACGCGCGCCGCCGCAAACCGCCCGGGCTCGCTCGCCGTCATGCCCCGGGCCAGCTCCTGGACCTCTATGCCCGCCAGGTTCAGAGCCGTGCGCTGCCCGGCGTAGGCGCACTGGACTGGCGCTCCATGCACCTGCACGCCGCGGGCGCGCACGCGCCGGCCGATCGGATAAATTTCGATCTCTTGATCCACCGCCACGCTGCCTGACGCCAGCGTGCCGGTGATGACCGCCCCGAAGCCTTTCATCGAGAATGCCCGGTCGACGGGCATCCGGAACCAGCGGGTCGCATCCTTCGGCGCGATCTCGGCCGCTATCTTCGCCAGCTCCCGCTTCAACTCCGCCAGGCCCTCTCCAGTCGTGGAACTGACCGCCACAACCGGAGCGTTTTCCAGAAATGAGCCGCGAACGAACTCCTCCACCTCCAGCCGGACAAGCTCCAGAATGTCGCTGTCCACCAGGTCGCGTTTTGTCAGAACGATAATGCCTTTGGGAATTTTCAGCAGCCGGCAAATATCGAAATGCTCGCGCGTTTGCGGCTTAATGGATTCATCGGCTGCGATAATAAACAGTGCCAGATCGATGCCGCCGACTCCCGCCAGCATATTTTTTATAAACCGCTCGTGTCCGGGTACGTCTACAAAACCGAGGCGAGTGGTTGCATCCAGATCGAGATGCGCGAATCCGAGGTCGATGGAAATTCCGCGGCGTTTTTCCTCCTCCAGCCGGTCCGTATCGATGCCCGTCAGGGCGCGCACCAGCGCCGTCTTGCCGTGGTCGATGTGTCCGGCCGTGCCGACGATAATGTTCCGCATTCCGACGATTCTCATCCTACTACCGGCGTTGCTTGCGGCGGCTTTCGGACAGCAGGCCCCTCCCGCCGAGCCGGTTGCAGCCGGGGCGCAGACGCCGGTGTTTACGACCGGCGTTTCCGATGTTCGCGTCGTGGTGCAGGTCAGCGAGGACGGCCAGATCGTCAAAGGTCTTACGAAGGGCGATTTTATTGTCGCCGATAACGGGCAGCCGCAGCCCATCGTTTCTTTTGAGCAGGAAAAACAGCCATTGGACCTGTTGCTGCTGCTCGATATCAGCGGCAGTATGCGGGAACATATCGAGGAAATGGCGGCGACGGCGCGGCAGGCGCTCGCTTATCTGGCGCCCGGCGACCGGGTGGCCATCATGACGTTCGGGGTCCGCACCAATGTGCACTCCGACTGGTCCGACAATCACGCCGAGATCGCGCGCCAGTTGCGAACCGCCGTCGACGATCAGGACAAGGTGGGGTACGGAACGGCGATCAATAACGCCGTGGTGGAAGCGGCCAAATACATCTCCGCGGAGCAGGACGGGAACCGGCGCTCGATCCTGATGGTGACCGACAATCTGGGGATCAATTACCGCATCAACGATCGCATGGCGATCGGGTATCTGTTGAAGGCCAATGCGCCGCTTAACGCTATTGTGGTCGGCCGCGCGATCCGGCCTGGGCCGCCGCGTCCGGGCGATAATCCGGACTACACGCCCGCCGATGTGTTCGTCTTGGCCCAGGCCACCGGCGGCGAGGCGGTGAAGGAGAACAAGGCGGCGTCTTTCTTCCCGCAAATGATTGAACGCATCCGCGACCGCTATACGCTCGCTTATCACGCGCCCGAGGGGGCGAAACCCGGCGAATTCCGGCAGATCTCCGTAGCGCTGGCGCCGGCGGCGCGCCAGGCGCATCCGCGGGCGGTGATTCTGGCGCGCAGCGGCTACTACGTCAAATAGACGCCCCGGCCGGGCGCCTGCTCGCATGCCCGGCGCCGGCTACAGAACCAGCGTCGACGTGAACCAGCCCAGCCCCGCCCCGATCAGCGCCCCGGCTACAACATCGCTGAGAAAATGCATGCCGAGCAGAATGCGCGAGGCGGCGACGTTCGCCGCGCAAAACAGCAGCGCCGGCGCCAGCGGCGGCATGAGGGCGCCGGCTGCCCCAGCGAACGCAAACGCGGTAATGGAATGGCCGGAGGGAAAGGAGAATTGATCGGGCGGCAGCAGGCGGGCCCAGCAGTGCGGCTGAATCGCGCACGGCCGGGGGCGGTTGCAGAGCTGCTTAAGCCATAGGAAAAGCGCGATTCCCGCTCCGCACGCCAGGGCCGCCGCCTCTGCGGCGGCGCGCCCCCGCGGTCCTCCGAAAATGAGCATGCCGGCGCCGATCGCATACCACAGCCAGCCGTCCCCGCCGCGCGTCGCGCACAGCATCCACAGCCGGAACCAGCGCGGCGGACGCCAGCCATGAACCCGCCGCATCAGCCGGTGGTCGCGCGCGGCGATGAACCCCCCCACTGCCCGCGGCGCGTGCGCCATGGCTGCGATCACGTCACCGGAAAACACGCTCATGTCTTTTTGATACGCCCCGGCGATTACACGGCGATGACGGCGCCGGAACGGATACATGAAAATGACGTTTTGGCGAGGCGAATTCAATTCATTTATTTCGACGCCGGCGGAGGTCACCGCGCCGCCGCTACAGCGCTGAAGACCGCCATCGAAGCGCAGCGCCGCCCCTGGGACATCCAGCTCGTGAATCTTCAGCAGGTGCTGGATCCGCTCGATATTTTCCGGAAAATCACGGGCATACGGCTTCAGGACCTCTACAATCTGATGCTGGCCAAGGGCTGGACTCTCGGCTCGGCGCAGTTGCTGAGGCTGATGCACGGCGTCATTTCCGTTTACCACTCTTCGGCGGTGCGCCTGCTTGAGCGCCACTGGCGGGAAACGTCGCCCGAAATGGTCGTCTCGCTCGTCCCCAACTTCAATCGCGCCATGCGCGAGAGTCTGCGGGCAGTCAACAGCGCAACCCCCTACGTCACCATCCTCACCGATTTCGCCGACTATCCCCCGCACTTCTGGATCGAGCGGCAGGATCAGTTTCTCATTTGCCCAACCGAACGCGCCGTTGAACAGGCGCGGCAGATGGGCTACCGCGCCAGCCAGATCTTTAAGGTATCGGGCGTGATTCTGCGGCCGCAGTTTTATGAGCCCGTCCAGATCGACCGCGCGACCGAACGCCAGCGCCTCGGGCTGCAACCGGACGCCCCGACCGCCCTGGTCCTGTTCGGCGGCCAGGGCTCCAGCGTCATGTTCGATATCGCCAAGCGATTGGGGAACTCTGATCTCGGCCTCCAGCTCATTCTGATCTGCGGCCGCAACGAAAGGCTGGCGTCGCGGCTGCGGTCGCTCAAAACAAAAACGCCGATGTTTGTTGAGGGCTTTACCACGCAGATTCCGTACTATATGCGCCTGGCGGACTTCTTTATCGGCAAGCCCGGACCCGGAAGCATCAGCGAGGCGCTGGCCATGAAACTGCCCGTACTCGTTGAGCGAAATGCGTGGACGCTGCCGCAGGAGCGCTTTAACGCCGAGTGGGTCCGCCAGAAGCAGGTGGGCATCGTGGTCGGCAGCTTCCGGCGCGTGGTTGAGGCGGCGGGCCAGCTGCTTGCGCCCGAAAATTTGCTGCGCTTTCGAACCAACGCCTCATCCATCGAGAACCGCGCCGTGTTCGAGATTCCCGAAATCCTCGCCGGACTCTTACAATAGCGGCATGGTTTTCGCTGCGCCATTCTTTGCGCTCTTGCAGGCCGATCCCTCGGCGGCGTTGTTGAAATGGATGGACGCGCGCGCTCAGGCGCAATTGGCGGCGCGTGAAGCCAAGATCGCGGCCATCCATACTCCGGCCGAAGCGGACGCGCGGAAGCGATACGTCCGCAGCAAAATTCTGGAAATTATCGGCGGGCTGCCGGACTACAGCGGACCGCTCAACGCGCGCGTGACCGGAAGAATCGACGCGGGGCAGTACACGATTGAGAAGATCGTGTTTGAGAGCCTTCCCCGATACTGGGTCGCCGCCAATGCGTATGCGCCGAAGAGCGCCGGTCCGCATCCCGCCATCTTGATTCCGATGGGGCATTGGGAACAGGGCAAGGCCGCGGCGCAGCGCATGGCCGGCAACTTCGCTTTAAAGGGTTTTGTCGCGCTGGCCTTTGACCCCATGGGACAGGGCGAACGGCTCCAGGCCTACGACTGGCGCACCGGCAAGTCGCTCGCCGGCGGCGCCACCGAACAGCATATACTCGCCGGGGCGCAATCGCTGCTGGTTGGAGAAAGCTTCGCGCGCTACCGCATCTGGGACGCCAAGCGGGCGCTCGATTACCTGGTAAGCCGTCCGGACGTCGACAGCGCGCGCATCGGCTGCACGGGCTGTTCCGGCGGCGGCACGTTGACCACCTATATCTCCGCGCTCGACCCGCGGATTCAGGTCGCGGCTCCTTCCTGCTACATGAACTCGTTCCGGTTGCTGTTCAGCGGTCCGGTGGGCGACTCGGAACAGAGTCCGCCCGGCTTTCTCGCCGCCGGGCTCGATCAGACGGACTACGTCGAGCTGTTCGCGCCCAAACCCTGGATGATCACCTCGACCGAGCAGGACTTCTTCACGCCCGCCGGCGCAAAGATCGTCTTCGAAGAGGCGAAGCAATGGTATAGGATTTACGGCGCCGAAGACAGAGTCGCCTGGGTTGTCGGTCCGGGCGGACACGGCACGCCGCTGGAGGTGCGGGAGGCCGTCTATCGGTGGATGATCCGCTGGCTGAAAAATGGCGCAGGCTCGTCAAAGGAGCAAGATGTCGAGCTGCGTCCGGATCACGAATTCCGGGCGACTGAAACCGGCCAGGTCTCGGCGGACCTCAAGAGCCGCGACCTGTACGAGATCATTCGCGAGCACGGCGAGGCGGCCAGCGGCGCTGATCTGGTCGGGTGGCTGCGCAAGCGGGTGAATCATCAACCGCCAACCCATGTAACGCGCGGCGCGAATGGAGAAATCGCCTTTGACGCAGGCGGCGGAATGACACTGCATGCCCGGCTTGTCGCTGGGGTTGCGCGGGGCGGGGAAGTGACGCTGACCATCGCCCATCCGGATGCGCCGGCGCCAGCCGGCGAAAAGGGCGCAGTGATGTTGTTTGCGCCGCGCGGATGGCCTGAAAAGCCGAATGCGCGGCTGTCGGGCGCATGGCTGGCGAACACGCGCGCCGCTCTGATCGGCGAGAACCTGCCGGCGCTTCGCGCCCACGACATCCTGTGCGCGCTCGACGTTCTGGCGGCTCAGCCGGAAGCCGCCGGCGCCGCGATCCGGCTCCAGGCGCAGGGCGTTTCCGGCGTGTGGGCCCTCATCGCCGCCGCGCTCGACCAGCGAATTTCGCGCGTTTCGCTGCATCGCACGCCCTACAGCTTGCGCGCCGCGCTGTCGAATCCGCTGAGCCGCGACCTGCATGACGCCGTCATTCCCGGCATGATTCGAATCGGCGACCTGGCCGACCTGGCGCACGCCATCGCGCCGCGGGCGGTCGAATGGACCGATCCAACGGATTGGATGGGCAATATCGTCGCGTTGCCGGGCTTCCGCTATTCGGTTTTTGCGAATTGAACCCACAACGCCCAGAGCGGGCGCGAAGCCAGGCCGCCGTTGAGCGCAAACAGCGCCTCAGCGCGAGCCACCCATGACTGGCCGTTGTCCGCCGCGCTTATCCCTGCTCCTCGGCGCGGCCAAAGAAAGTCAGTTCTACCGGCGCGCCGGTTCCGCAGCCCAGCGTCTTCGCCGCCGAGCCCTGATTGATCGCAACCTCCAGATAGCCCGAGCTCCCCACATACGCGAACAGCTCTCCCTTGGCGCATTCGCCGAAGGTGCGGGCAAACGCAGAAATACGCTGGAGCCCTACGGAAATCTCTAGCGGCCGTTTGCCGAGATCCGGAAAATCTTCAGCGCGCAGGTTTGTAATCAGGTTGCCGAAACGGTCGACCTTGATGACCGCGCCCATCCATGCCCGCCGCGCCATGCGCTGGGGCTTCATCAGCCCGAGCTGAATGTAATCGTGAATAGCCTCGCCGAAACTCGCCGGGGCCGCGCCGCGCGCCAGATGCGCGGCCGACGGAGCGAACACGTCGCGGCCGTGAAAGGTCTGGCTTACGTCCTTGAGGAAATACTCCCGGTTGGTGATTGCCCGCACGGTGTGCTCTCCGGCTTCGTAGATCATGGTGAGGACGCCGTTGTCCGGCGCGATGAAATACTGCCCTGCCGCTTCCACCAGAATCGCCCTGCGTTCGGTGCCAACGCCCGGATCGACAACCACGACGTGGACGGTCTTCTTCGGAAAGTAGCGGTACGCCTGCGCGATCGTAAACGCCCCCTCGATCAGGTCGAAGGGCCGGATCTCATGGCTGATATCGACGATGGTGGCAAGCGGATGAATTCCGAGAATGACCCCCTTCATCGTGCCCACGTAATGATCGGAAAGGCCGAAATCTGTGGTTAGCGTTATCGTGGCGCGCCGCATCGGTTGTTAAACTAATAGTTGAAACTGTGGGGCATTACTACTTCGACCACAACGCAACAACGCCCGTGTCGCGCGAAGCCCTCGAGGCGATGCTTCCCGCGTTTGCCGAAGTCTATGGCAACGCCTCCAGTATCCATCATTACGGACAGGCCGCGAAACAGAAGCTCGAGTCGGCGCGCCGTCAGGTGGCCGAATTTCTGCGCTGCCATCCAAACGAAATCGTGTTCACCAGCGGCGGCACCGAAGCCGATAATCTCGCGGTCTTTGGAGTGGTCCGGCAGGCGGGCGCGCCGCGCAAGCATGTCGTCACCACCGCCATCGAACATCCCGCCGTCCTGAACGCCTGCGCTCAGCTCGAGCGCGAGGGCGTCGCCGTGACGTACGTGCGCGTCGGATCGGCGGGCGTCGTCGATCCGGATGACATTCGCCGCGCTCTTCGTCCCGAAACCGTGCTCATCACGGTGATGCACGCCAATAACGAGCTCGGGACGCTCCAGCCGGTCCGCGAGATCTCGCGAATCGCGCGCGAAGCCGGAGTGATCTTTCATTCTGACGGCGTACAGGCGGCCGGCAAGGCGCCGGTCAACGTCCACGAATTGGGCGTGGACTTGTATACGGTCAGCGGCCATAAATTGTACGCGCCGAAGGGCATTGGCGCACTGTACGTTCGCAAGGGCGTCCGGCTCGCGCCGCTGCTGTTCGGCGGCCATCACGAGCGCGATCGCCGTCCGGGCACGGAGAATGTGGCGGGCGCGGCGGGCCTGGGCGCCGCAGCGGCGTGGCTGCGTGAACATTTCGCGGATCTGAACGCGCGCCTTGCCGGGCTGCGCGATCGTCTGGAGCGCGGCATTCTCGATGCAGTCCCCCAGGCGCGCGTTAACTGCGCCGGGTCGCCGCGGGTTCCCAATACGAGCAACATTCAATTCGCCGGAGTGGAAGGCGAGCCGCTGCTCATTGCGCTGGACTTGAAAGGCTTCGCGGTTTCCAGCGGCGCTGCATGCTCCAGCGGCGCCGTCGAACCGTCGCACGTTCTTACCGCCATCGGCCTTTCGCGCGAGCAGGCTCGTTCCTGCCTCCGATTCTCGCTGGGCCGGTCCAACGACGCCGCGCAGGTCGATGCGCTGGTTGAAGCCGTCGCTGCTGCGGTCGCCCACCTCGAGAGGCTCTCCCCCCGCGCGCATGCCTGAGCCGGTTACAGCCGTTGCCATGTCGGGCGGCGTGGACAGCTCCGCCGTTGCGGGATTGCTCTGCCGTCGCGGCGAGCGCATCATCGGGCTGACCATGCAGCTCTGGAACCAGCGCCGGCTGCCGGAACTGTCCGGTGAAGAAGCCGCAGGACGCTGCTGCTCGCTCGATGATGTCTATGACGCACAAGCCGTCGCCCAGCGCCTCGGCATCCCGCATTACGTCGTCAACTTCGAATCGCGATTCGAACAGCAGGTGATCCAGCCGTTTATTCACGACTACCTCGCCGGCCGCACGCCGATCCCCTGCACGCTTTGCAACAACTCCATTAAGTTTGATCAGTTTCTCGAAGTCGCCGCGGGAGTCGGCGCGGACCGCATCGCCACCGGGCATTACGCCCGCAGCCGCTACAACCCCGAGACAGGGCGGTGGGAGCTGCGCAAGGGCGTCGACGAATCCAAGGATCAGACCTATTTTTTGTTCGGCATCACCCAGGAACAGCTCAGCCGTACGCTGTTCCCGCTGGGAGAATTTCTCAAGCGCCACGTCCGCGCGATGGCCCAGGAGCTCGGCCTTCCCGTCGCCGCCAAGCGCGACAGCCAGGAAATCTGCTTCGTGCCCAATGGCGACTACGCCGCATTCATCGAGGCCTATTTTCGCGAACAGGGCGTTTCGGCCGAAACCGCCATGCGCGGCGAAATCGTGGACCGGAACGGCCGCGTGCTGGGCGAACATTCGGGCGTGCATCATTTCACCGTGGGGCAGCGCCGCGGCTTGCGCATCCCTGCGGCCGAGCCGCTCTATGTCATCGCCACCGAACCGGCCACGCAGCGCGTAATCGTCGGCCGCAACGACGATCTGCTGCGCTCCACCCTGATTGCCAAGGACGTAAACTGGATCTCCATACCGCCCTTGCGGCGCGCCATGCGCGCCCAGGTCAAGATTCGCAACAAGCACCTTCCCGCCCCGGCCACCATCTACCCGGCCGAGGATGGCGCGCGCGCGGAAGTCCGCTTCGATGAGCCGCAACGGGCCATTACTCCAGGACAGGCCGCGGTGTTCTACGACGGCGATCTGGTCCTTGGCGGCGGCTGGATCGAATAATTGGCCGAAATCCTCGAATACTGGCTCGCGCGCGCCATCCTCGCCCTGCTCGAGTTCACCCCGCTGCCGGTCGCAAACGCGCTCGGCCGCGCGTGCGCGTCGCTGCTCGACCTCGCCGTTCCGCGACTCCGCCGCACCGCGCTGCGGAATCTCGAACTGGCCGGCTTCGAACAGCGCGACCGCATCGTTGACGGGGTCTTCGATTCGATCGGCCGTCTGCTGGTCGCGTTCGCCCGTTTTCCGCGGCTTTCGCGCGCCAATATCGATCAATGGATCCGCTGCGAAGGTCTGGAGCATTTTGAAGAAGCCAAGCGGCGGGGACGCGGCATCCTCTTTCTGACAGCCCATCTCGGCAATTGGGAACTGAGCGCGTTTGCGCACGGGCTCATGACCGAGCCGATGAACATTGTGGTGCGCTCGCTCGACAACCGCCGCATCGATGCCCTGGTCGAAGCGCGGCGCCGGCTGTGCGGCAATCGCGTCATCGAAAAGTGGGACTCCGCCCGCCACATCCTGCGCGCGCTCAGCCGCAACGAAGCCGTCGGCATCCTCGTCGACCAGAACGTGCAGCCGCACGAAGGCGTATTTGTCAATTTTTTCGGAGCGCCTGCGTGCGCGGGCTCAGCCTTCGCCAAAATCGCGGCGCGCTCCGGCGCTGCTGTGATTCCGGGATTCGCGCTGTGGATGCGCGAGGAGAAGCGGTATGTCCTGCGCTTCTACCCGCCCCTGGAGATGACCGGAGACGGAGCAGCCGATACCCAGCGGCTGCACAGCTTAATTGAAGACGTCATCCGCGAGTATCCCGATCAGTGGCTGTGGATCCACCGCCGCTGGAAAACGCGGCCCCCGGGCGAACCGCCGATCTATTAGTTGCCGCAGGCGGCTTCGTGATTCCGCCGCGCCAGCGGCTCGGTGAATGAAGAGCCGCGCCCCGGGTTGGGCGTCGTCCGGATGTTCTGCGCTGTCCGTAGGGCCCCGGCTACTAGTTGCAAGTGAGTTGCTGATTTTTGTTGACAGCGCGGCCGCTCCCACGTAACATAGACCCGAGAGCTTCAAGTGGTTTATTCCATATATACTTGCGACTTGGTCGCAAGAATCGCGGCAGCTTTTGATGAGTCTTATTTGACGCTCCAGTTGCGACTGAGTCGCAACTGGAGCGCAGGGCCGAGGAAGCTATGCTCGAGCGCCACTCCCTGATCGAAGAGCTCCATGCAAGAGGAGTCCGGCTGACGGCGCAGCGCCGGGCCCTGATCGAAGTGATTCAGGAGGCGAAGGCGCATCTGGACGCGGCTTCGCTGCTCGCCTTGGCGCGGCAGCGCCAGCCGGGCATCGACCGCGCCACGGTCTATCGCACGATCGATCTGCTGAAGAAACTGCGGCTCATCGATGAGCTGGATTTAATGCATCTCGAGGGGGAAAAACATTATTACGAAGTCAAGACCCGAAGCGATCATCTTCACCTGGCGTGCTTCCGTTGCGGACGCATTGAAGAGTTCTCGACGACTCTGTTCGAGCAATTGAAGGAGGACATCGCAAAGCGGGCTGGATTTGCAATCCGCATCGCCCGGATGGAAGTCGGCGGCTATTGCCGCGCCTGCGCGGCCGCAGGCGAGAGCCGGGCCAATCGGAAACAAGCTGAAAAGACGCTGGCGATAGCCGGCAATTAAAAACAGGGACAGGTCTCCGCGGCGACTTTTCGCGAAGGCTCCGCGAAGACCTGCGCGTCGGCAACCCGGAGGGCTGGCGACCTCTTCATTATACGGGCGCCCCTGGCGAGGCGTGCGCCGCCCGGCTGCTCCGGACGCCCGATGCGTTCCCGCAACTGTCAAAACCAGAGTTGTCCGCGCCAATTCCGGCGGGCGTCTCGCCGGCAAGGCCGGTCTATTTGGAGAACAAGGATGAGGAGAACAACGAAAATCGATCGCAAGCGCAAGACTCGCACGCCAGCTCAGGGCGCCTGGCCCATTGCCTACCGCTGGGCGGCGATGGGGACGCTCATCGCCTACTCGGCGGTGGGAAGCAAGACCATCAATGCCGCCTGTGCGCAAGAGCTTCGCGGCGCATCGCCCGCGGCAGGCGCTCTCTATCAGGCCCAAGGCGCCGCGCCTGTGCGCCGTTTCGAGATTAGCGCCGGACCGCTGGGCGACGCCGTCGCCGCTTTCGAACAGGCGGCGGGCATTACAGTTTCCTTCGCCAGAAGCGAGCTCCGCAGCGTGCGCTCGCCCGGAGCCTCTGGCGTCTATACCCCGGACCAGGCGCTTCAAGTTCTGCTCGAGGGCACGGGCCTCGCGTATCGATTTACGTCTCCAGGGGCGGTATTGATCGACCTCAAAGTCGTGGCGCAATCGGTCGACGTGACTGCCGAAGGGGAAGCTCTGGCCGTCTCATCGCCCAAATTTACTGAGCCGCTCCGCGACACGCCCCAAACCATCGCCACCGTTTCCCTCAAAAAGATGGAAGAGCAGGGCGCGACCACCTTGCGGGATGTGCTTCGGAATGTGGCTGGCATCAGCCTCGCCGCGGGCGAGGGCGGCGCGCAGGGCGACAATCTCACCGTGCGCGGATTCGCTGCGCGCAATGATCTGTTTATCGATGGAATGCGCGACTTCGGAAGCTATTATCGCGATCCCTTCAATACCCAGGAAGTGGAAGTGCTGCAAGGACCCTCGTCGGTGAGCTTTGGGCGCGGCTCGACGGGCGGAGTGGTGAATCAGACCACCAAGACGGCGAACCTGGACAAGTTTATCGCCGGCGACCTGAATTTTGGAACGGATCTGACGCGGCGGGTTGCTCTCGATATCAACCGCCCGTTGTCATTGCGGGGCCGCGCCGCGGCGTTCCGCTTGAACCTCATGGGTCATCAGAGCGAGGTGGCGGGGCGCGATGTGGCCGAAAACAGGCGTTTTGGCGTGGCGCCTTCGCTCGCAATCGGGCTGGGCGCGCCCACCCGCTGGACCTTCAACTACTTTCATCAGACTGCCGATGATATTCCGGATTATGGCATTCCCTGGCTCTTCAATGGACCGGCCCCGGTTCCGCACAAGAACTATTACGGTTTCCGCAACGGCAACTATCTTCGAACTGATGACGACATACTTACCGCCAAGCTGGAACATGACGTAAACAGCCGCGTCACGATTCGCAGCCAAGCGCGCTTTGCCAACTATAAGCGCGACGTCCTGATCACGGAAGCGCAGATTCCCGCTGGCGTCACGCCGTCCACGCCGCTTAGCGCGATCGCCGTGACGCGGCGCGAGATCGGCGTCAACAGCGTGGAGTCATTTCTCAATGAGCAGTTGGATGTCACGGCTCGCTTTGAGACAGGTTTCATCAAACACACCCTCGTGAGCGGAATCGAAGCGGGCCGGGAGACTTCGAACCCGGAGCGCCCCACATGGTCGAATGTGCCGGCAACCAGTCTGCTCCATCCGAATCCCGGAGATCCCCTCGCCGGGACGGCAGTGATTACCTCCAGAGTGCGCGCCACAGCCGTCACGGCTGCGGCTTACGCGCTGGATACGATGAAGCTTGGAAAGCGGTGGAGCGTCGCCGGCGGATTGCGCTGGGACCGCTTCGACGCCGACTACGCGCAGTACGTCGCCCCGGCCTCCGCATTTCATCGCGTCGACAATATGCCAAGTTGGCGCGCGGCCCTCGCCTATAAGCCGGTTGAGGCCGCCACGCTGTATC
>Ga0070740_10001688_pt1 | contig 29049 bp, 19 predicted proteins | sample Coa_R2_FD_67286 | JGI IMG/M metagenome (GOLD analysis project Ga0070740, IMG submission 67286) | Surface soil microbial communities from Centralia Pennsylvania, which are recovering from an underground coalmine fire - Coalmine... | ecosystem: Environmental > Terrestrial > Soil > Unclassified ...
ACGGCGAATAGCCTCGGTGGCCGCAATACCATCCATCACAGGCATAAGCACATCCATCAACACAACATCGGGCCTGAGCTCCCTGGCTAATGCGAGCGCTTCCACGCCATTGCTGGCCTCGCCCACCAGAGCAAGCTCCGGGTCTACGTGCAGAAACAGGCGCAGGCCCTGGCGTACAACCTTATGATCGTCGGCAATCACTATGCGAATCGTCACGTCGTTCCCGCCTTTCTTGGCTCCTGTCCATCCCACCGGAAGAAAAAGAGCGCTTTCTCGCCGGCCATCATAGCAAAGGGAGAGCAATCCCTGCCAGATTCTGTTAACCCTTTGATTTTGAAGATTCATAGCATGCGACCAGGCCGGTGTCAATTCGCCCGTTCGGCATTCTCGAACACAGCCCTTGTTTCTCATAAAAAGGCACCCTATACTGGAAAACAATGATCCCCCAGGAAAGCTGTGAGGACGCACTGAACCCGCCATACGCGCAGGGAGCAAATAAACGGAAAGGGAGAAATTCTATGGAGATGGAGCATCAGGCCAACGAGAAAATAAAGGTTGCGATCATTGGCTCCGGAAATATCGGCAGCGATCTGATGTATAAACTCCTCAAACAGCCCGGTCACATGGAGCTGGTCCTTCTGACAGGGATCGATCCGGCCTCTGAGGGATTGGCCCGCGCCCGCGCCCTGGGCATCCAGGTCAGCTACGAGGGCATCCAGACCGTGCTCGATGCGCCCGATATCAAGCTCGTCTTTGACGCAACCAGCGCCAGGGCCCATCTGCGCCACGCGCCAGCACTGCGCTCCGCCGGTAAAATCGCTATCGACCTGACCCCGGCGGCGCTTGGTCCCTATGTTGTGCCGCCTGCCAACCTCAGGGAACACCTGGATGAGGCCAATGTGAATATGGTTACGTGCGGAGGCCAGGCCACAGCTCCCCTGGTTTACGCCATCAGCCGCGTCACTCCTTTGCTGTACGCCGAGATGGTCAGTACGGTCGCCAGCCTCTCGGCGGGACCCGGCACCCGTCAGAATATCGATGAGTTTACAGAGACGACTGCCCGCGCGCTGGAGGTGATCGGGGGAGCAAAGCGTGGCAAGGCCATTATCATTCTCAATCCCGCCGATCCCCCCATTATGATGCGCAACACGGTCTACGCCATCCCCCAAGGCGAGTTCGACGAGGCCGCCGTCAGGGCGTCGGTCGAGCAGATGGTGGCCGAGGTGCAGACATACGTGCCGGGCTATCGCCTGAAAAATCCTCTGGTGATCGAGATGCGCGATACCCCCTGGGGCAGACAACCGATACTGACCATGCTGCTGGAGGTCGAGGGGGCCGGGGACTATCTGCCCAGGCACGCGGGCAATCTGGATATTATGACCGCCTCCGCCAGGCGCGTTGGCGAGCTCTTTGCTCGCAAGCTGCTCGAGGGGCGGCAGGAGGCGGCGGCATGAAAGCTCCACGTGTGACCGACACTAGTCTGCGCGATGGCTCGCACCCGATGCGCCATCAGTTCAGCGTCGCGCAGGTCCGGGCCGTTGCCCAGGCTCTCGACGAGGCCGGCATTCCGGTGATCGAGGTAACGCACGGGGATGGTCTGGCCGGCTCTTCCCTGCAATATGGTTTTTCCGCAACCTCAGAGATGGAACTGATCTCGGCGGCCAAAGAGGTCTGCCGCCAGGCGAAGATCGCCGTGCTCCTCATCCCCGGCATCGGCACTGTCAAAGAGCTCAAGGAGGCGATGGAGCGCGGCGCGCAGGTTGTGCGCATCGCTACGCAATGCACCGAAGCTGATGTCTCTGAGGAACATTTTGAGTTCGCGAAGAAGTTGGGGATGGAAGCCGTTGGCTTTTTGATGATGGCCCATATGCGTCCACCGGAGGTGCTGACGCAGCAGGCCAGGATCATGGAGTCCTCTGGAGCCGATTGCGTCTATATCGTGGATTCAGCAGGTGCGATGCTGCCCCGGGATGCCTATGAGCGGGTGAAGGCACTCAAAGAGGCGCTGGCGATCCAGGTGGGCTTTCATGCTCACAATAACCTGGGCCTGGCGGTGGGCAATACTCTGGCGGCCCTGGAGGCTGGGGCAGATCAGATTGATGGCTGCCTGCGCGGGCTGGGCGCGGGCGCGGGCAACGCTCCTACCGAGTTGCTGGCCGCCGTGCTGGATAAAATGGGCCTGAACCCCGGTCTGGATGTCTATAAGCTGATGGATGCCGCCGAGTATGTGATTGCCCCTATGATGCCCTACCAGCCAATCCCCACGCGCGATGCCATCACAATCGGCTACGCGGGCGTCTATTCCACCTTCCTCCTCCACGCCCAGCGCGCGGGTGAACGCTACGGCATCGATCCCCGCACGATTCTAACCGAGCTGGGACGCCGCCAGGCGGTGGCAGGGCAGGAGGATTGGATTCTCGATGTGGCGCTTGAACTGGCGCGCGGGGCCGCTCAACATACTGCACATTGACAAACAGGCGAGTCTTGGGTTAAGAATCCTACAGGTAACACAAGAATTACCCTCTCTCGTTGTGATTGGTACTGAGTTCCTGGCATACTCCAAAGGAGTCAAGGATGATTAAACCCTACACAGCCGTTGGACTCATCCCCACGGTGCGCGGCATTCGTACCCGCGCGGACATTCAGCGCAACCTCGAACATCTCTCCCATCTCGTTAAAGCCGCCTCATGGCTCTCAAGCCTGGATCTGCCGGTGCGCCTGATCGCCTTTCCCGAAGGGGCGCTGCAGGGCTTTAACGACGAAGTTCTCGATCTCGATCACGTCGATTTTGCCCGCGAGTGCGCCATCGACATCCCCGGCCCGGAAACCGAGGCCCTGGGCAAGCTCGCCAGGCAATACAACGCCTTTATCATGGCCCAGGCCAAAGCGCACCACCCTGAGATCGCCGATCGCTTCTTTAATGTTGGCTTTATCATCGATCCACAGGGAGAGGTGATTCTGCAACATTACAAGGTGTCGCCGCTTTTCCCCGTCGAGCACTCGGTCTGCCCGCACGACATCCTCGATTGGTGGATCGAGCGTTACGGCAGAACCCTTGATGCCTTCTGGCCGGTGGTTGACACGGAGATTGGCCGCCTGGGGATCATGATGGCCAACGAAGGCTCCTATCCTGAGAATGCGCGCGCGCTGGCCCTCAACGGAGCCGAGGTGGTCTATCGCGCCTCCTATCCACATCCGGCTACCGGCAATGATATCTTTGAGATTCAGAGCCGGGCGCGCGCGCTGGATAACAACATGTATCTGATCGCGCCCAATATGGGGACTTACTACCTCATGCCCGAAGACGATACGCCTATCGATACCTTCGGTGGGCGCTCGTTCGTCATCAACTACAAGGGCCAGATTGTCGGCAAGCAGGAGTACGGCGCAGGCTCGACGTATGTAGCAGGCGTGATCGATATCGAGGCCCTGCGCGACCACCGGGCGCGCGCGCAGTGGGACAACTGGCTCAAAGACCTGCGCACCGAACTCTACCAGTTGCTCTATGAGCAGCCCATCTATCCTAAAAATCTCTACCTGGATCGCGAGCCGATGAAACACGCCGAGTACCGCGAGAAGGTGATTCAGGCCCAGATCGAGCTGCTGCATGAACGCGGCATCTGGGTAAAGCCCGAACGTTAAGGAGAAAAAACATGCCTGAAGCTGTCATTGTTGCAACGGCTCGCAGCCCCATCGGTCGCGCGAACAAGGGCTCGCTGGTCGAGTGCCGACCGGACGATCTGGCCGCAACTATTGTGCGCGCGGCCCTGGCGAAAGTGCCCCAACTTGATCCAGAGCTGGTCGAGGATGTGTTGCTGGGGTGCGGCGAGCCCGCCGGCGAGGCGGGATACAACCTGGCTCGCGTGGTCGCGCTGCTGGCCGGACTGCCCAATGCCCCGGGAGTCACCGTGAACCGCTATTGTTCTTCCTCCCTGCAAACGATTCGCATGGCCTTCCACGCCATCAAAGCCGGCGAGGGAGATGTGTTTGTAGCTGCCGGAGTCGAGACGGTGAGCCGTTTTAGTTATGGGGTGGCCGATATGGGTCCCCACAATCCCGCCTTCGCAAAGGCCGAGGCGCGCACAGCCGAGCGCCAGCAGGGAGCGAGTTCGTGGGAACCGCCAGACGGGCTGCCCGATATCTACATCGCGATGGGCCAGACCGCTGAGAATGTGCGCCTGCTCGAAAACGTCAGTCGCCTGGAGATGGATGAATTCGCCTGCCTCTCTCAGCAACGCGCGGTCCAGTCACAGCAGGATGGCTTCTTTGCCCGCGAGATCACCCCAATCACAACCCCCAGCGGAACGGTGGTTACAAAAGACGACGGTCCCCGACCGGGCACAACCGTTGAGATTCTGGCCGGCCTGCAACCCGTCTTCCGACCCGACGGGCAGATCACTGCGGGCAACTCCTGTCCCCTGAACGATGGAGCGGCAGCCGTCGTGGTCATGAGCGATCACAAGGCGCGCGAACTGGGCATCACGCCGCTGGCCAGGATTGTCGCAAGCGGGGTGAGCGCGCTCAATCCCGAAATCATGGGCCTGGGCCCGGTCGAGGCCAGTCGCCAGGCTTTGCGGCGCGCGGGCATGACGATCGACAACATCGACCTGGTGGAGATCAATGAGGCATTTGCCGCCCAGGTCATTCCTTCAGCCAGGCACCTGGGCATCCCCTGGGATAAACTCAACGTCAACGGGGGTGCGATTGCCCTGGGACATCCCTATGGCATGACCGGCGCGCGCATCATGACAACTCTGCTCAACGGCCTGCAGACCGCCGGCAAAACCCTCGGCCTGGAGACGATGTGCGTGGGCGGCGGCCAGGGCATGGCGATGATCGTGGAACGCCTCAATTAAGCCGTGCAATTCACCGAGGCGGGCCGGAAAATGTTCTCCGGTCCGCCTCAATAGCATTTGCGGGCGCGCTATCGTTGTGCGGGAATCGCGTGAACTACTCTATCCATCAGTCCTGCCCGTTGTTCCCTCCTGCTTGCGCGGATGCCCTACGCAATGACGCGCCCATACCATGCAGGTAGGAGAGAATCTCTGCAAAAGACTGCAAGCCCGTCGTCTCATGATAAGGGATGGCCTGCTCCTGGCAGAAAGCTCGCACCACGGATTGCGCCTCCTTCAATTTGTTGCGGGCCATGCTGGGGAACAAATGATGTTCAATCTGATAGTTTAGCCCCCCATACCAGAAATCGGTCAGGGGATGAGCATACACGTTGCGAGAGGTCAGCACCTGGCGATGAAGGAAGTCCCAGGAATTCTCTTTCTCAAGGACAGGCATGCCTTTATGATTGGGAGCAAAGATGGTCCCAAGATACAAGCCGGTCAATGCCTGATGAATGATGATAAAAACAATGGCCTGCCAGAACCCTAAACACCAGAAAATGAAGGTGAGGTAGCCGACAACATGAGCCACAATCAGGAACCACTCGAGCACCCGATAGTGGGATTTCTTTTGGAATAAAAAGCTGACGCTGCTGATTTGTAGACCCAGGGAAACCATCATCAAGGCAGGGAAAAAGAGGATTGCCAGGTACTTCGCGACAAATCGCCGCGTCCGCCCCATCTGTTCAGGGTCTTCGGTGCCATCGAGATTCAGAAAAGGAACCTCCAGATCCGGGTCCATGCCAAGTTGATTGGGACGGCTATGGTGGGCATTATGCTTCTCCACCCACCAGGCATAACTCATTCCCAGCATCAGGTTTCCTCCGACCAAGCCCAGCAGATCGTGCTGCCAGGAGTGATGGAACATTTGACGGTGGCCGGCCTCATGGCTTAGTAAACCAATCTGAGTAGAGACAATCGCGAGGTAGATGGCATTGAGGACCTGGACCCAGAAGATGTGTACGAACAGGAGTGCTCCGATTCCTACAAGCAGAGAAGCGAAGAGCAGAGCTATACGGTATGTATAATAGACGGGTTGTTTCTCTAACAACCCCTTGCTTTTCACGCGCCGCTTCAGTTCAGCATAGCTGCCGCCTGAGGTCCTTGAGGCGGGACCCGGCAATGACGGAGATAGAATCTCAGCGGGCGGCAAAGCCAGCGAGAGCGGTTGTTGTGTGTTCATGGAAAATTCCCTTAGTTAGTTGCCTTCAAAAATGTACCACTCATTAGAGCGAGATTGCCTGCTATTTGTTTCACTCTTTGCGCGCCTTACTCATACTTTTTGACATCCCACCTATCATAAGAGTGATTCTAAGCTTTCGCTCATGACTGATTTTCTAGCGCGAGGGCCAGTACACATCGCTTCAAGAGGTGCCTGGCGCGAAAGAGGTGAGTCTTGATCGTGCCCATAGGAAGAGCGAGTCTGTCCGCCATCTCCTGGTAAGTCATCTCCTGAAAGTCGCGCAAGATGAGAATCAGGCGATAATGAGCTGGCAGTTGCTCCAGACTCAAGCGCAGAAGAGCCCGTTGTTCATGTTTTTCGATCATATCCTCGAGAGGCTTTTCCTCGTTAGATATTCTGAGTCGCTGCTCCGCTGCCATCGCCTCTTGCAAGGCTATTTCCCTTTTCTGTCTCTCAATCTGATGCATCGCGCAGTGGTAGGCAATGTGATGTAGCCAGGTTGAAAATTGCGCCTCGCCGCGAAAGCCAGGCAGTCCCTGCCATGCCGCGACAAAGGCTTCCTGGGTGATCTCGCTGGCCTCATCGTAGTCGCGCACCAGGCGCAGGCTGAGATTGAAAATACGATGCTGATAACGCTGGACAAGGCGCGCAAAAGCCTGCTGATCCCCGGTCTGGCTGGCTCTGACAAGCTGACTCTCGTCTGGCTCGCAGTCTGTCACTGAAAAAACACGCTCCTGGTCAGCTTTCGCCGTTTTTTCATCCGTATCCATACACAACCTCTTCTCACGCTCCTCTCTTCAATCCCCGGATTTATAGATGCGAAAAACACCTTTTTCCAGGATAAAAAAACCATCCAGAGTCACGGCCGCACGTCCATCATCGGGCTTTACACGTAGGCGATACATCGCCAGATCTGTCTCCAGGGTACCTGTATAGCCGACGCGTAGGGCCACTCCACAAATACGCGCAGGGGCATCGGTCGTTGCAATTGCTATTTTCCTCAAGGAATGCTTCAGTGTACCAGGGATCGGCACGATGGCAGGCTGATAGGTAGGTTGAGGAAGAGCTTGTTGATAGATATCCACAAGCACACACTTTCTCACCATCAGGTGGGGTCATGAAAGCTTAGAACGATTCTAAACTTTACTCTGTATACGTAAAAGAGGATAGAGAAGTTGCAAAAGAATAAGCTGTACGATATTAATCACTATGCACAGCAAAAAAAGAGGAGGAAGTTCTGCGAAAGTACTTCTGGTATGCTTGATTCCCCCCTGCCCGGGCGCTTATTCCATAATCTCGATCTCGCCGCCTACAATGCCACGAACGCCTGGAGCAAAGCTATATAACGCTGGGGATCGTGTCCATAAGAGCCGCAGTGGATAGCACTGGGCGTGTAGTAGGTTTGAATCGCCCGCCCGGCTGCACGGGCGCCTGCGACCAGGCGATGGGCGTGATGGAGTGAGATAAATGGGTCGTTCTCGGCATGGATCAAGAGGATGGGTGGCAAGAGAGTTCCAGGCGTGCATGCTGGCCGTCTGGCAAGAGGGGCGCCGATCGCCTGGTCGGGACGTGCCACCAACGGATAGCGATAGCGCGCGAGAAACAGCAGCCGACTACTGAGTAACATCAAATGTGCCAGCAGAGGAAGAAAGATGTGTACAGATCTCGCCAGCCCGCGCCATCGAGCCGTCTCCTGTTCGAGAACTTGCAGAGTAAGCATATGGATCATATCGTCCAGACGCGCGTAGGGACTATCGGCGATGATACCTGCAACGGAAGGATGCGGCGGCAGCAGAAGCGCAACGGCAGCACCCATCGAAAATCCGTGAATGTAGACCTGGCCGGGTATGGTTTCCGCCTGATCCGTTACGACATCAATCGCAGCCATCAGATCGCTGACCTCTGCATTGCCACATGTCGTTGGCAGCGGCGAACTCTCGCCATGCCCACGATAATCGAAAAGCAAGATATTCACACCATGCGCGTACTCGAGTGCAGCAACGGAGCGGAAATAGCGGCTCGGCAAATGAAACCCGTGGCTGATAATCATCGTCGGCGCGCTCTGCGGCTGCGCCCAAAACTGACCTCGAAGCAGCGTACCGTCCGCCGCGCGGAATGTCACGGCGCGCTGTAATTCCAGAGGAGGCTCAGCCGCCAATACTGGAAACTCCCATCCACCCCACTGCGGCGTCCCTTTTTCGATAGTAATCCCGGGTCGCGTAAACTCCTCAATAAGGCGACGACCAAGCATCAAGAGAACGCCACAAGCCGCCAGACCGGCTACCGTGAGAGATGTGATTACGCTCACAAACCATGCCATAGATACACTCCTCAGGACCTCGGCAGATAATCATCTGTATTCTGCTTGTTGGAGCGAGGAACCAGCGTTTTTGTTTCACTTTCTGGCGCCTGCGCGAAAAAAATTTCCCCGGAAGAGATCAGAACTTTTCCAGAACATTTTTCGCGTATAGTTTTTTAGCAGGCGTAGACCCCCTGGGAACCTTTGACCTTTTCTTACCGGGCCTGCACTCCACATTGGCGTGTTCTCTTTATTATTCAGGAGGATCTATATGGCAACGCAACAATGGAGTTTCCTTCAGCGAGACCTGCACGTCTACCCGACCACCTCCCGACGCATCTGGTATCTCACGCTCTCGGTAGCGGCTACGTTCGTCCTGTATTATGAGGCGTATGTCCTTCCCTCCGTCGCCCCCCTGGTGCTGCCGTTCTTCGGCATAACGTTTACTCAGTACATCTTCTTGAACGTCCTCTTAGGGGCCCTCGGCGCGATCTCCTCGCTGCTGGGCAGTCTTTCGGACCGCATAGGGCGCGCCAACCTGGTCGTCTATGGCGTGCTTCTCAACTCTATCATTATCCTCGTCTTGACGCTCACCAGAACAGCCTGGCTCTTTCTGCTCATTAGCTGGTTCGGGGGTTTCCTCGAAGGCATCATCCTGGTTGCAACTCCGGCCCTGGTGCGCGACTTCTCTCCCCGTCTGGGGCGGGCGACCGCGATGGCCTTCTGGACCATTGGCCCGGTGGGTGGAAGCCTGCTGGCAACGACCGTCGCGAGCCAGACGCTGCCAATATTTGGCACGTGGCAGTCGCAGTACATCATCGCGGGCCTCGTTGGCCTGGTCATTACCGTGCTCTGCTTCTTTGGCCTGCGCGATCTCTCCGCTCCTCTGCGCGCTCAGATTATGATCTCGACCCAGGAGAAGGCGCTGCTTGAGGCGCGGGCGCGCGGAATCGACGTTGAAACGTCGCTGAAGCATCCCTGGCGGCAGATGCTAAAATCGCGCGTCATTCTGAGCGCCTTCGGAATCAGCGTATTTTTGCTGACTTACTACGCCTTCGTGGGATATGGCCCGATCCTCCTCACGAACGTCTTTCAATATTCGCTGCCCCTGGCCAACGGGCTGTTGGGCATTTACTGGATCGTCGATATCGTCGCCTCCATCATCGGCGGAATCATCTCCGACCGCCTTGAGGTGCGCAAGCCGATGATGATCATTTTCACCCTCCTGACGATCGTTTCGAGCATCGTCTTTATCAGTCGCATCGGACAGCAAACCTCGGCGGCCTTTATGGGAGTCCTGCTGGGAGTCTCCGCCCTGGTAGGTCCGGTCGCCTACGTAACCTGGATGGCGGCGTATACGGAAACCCTGGAGGAGGTGAACCCGGCCCTCGTTGCAACTGGCATTGCGATCTGGGGCTTTGTGATCCGCGTCGTCGTGGTCCTTTCGACACTGGGCTTTGGTTTCGTTGTCACCAATGTGCTAAATCCGACCCAGTGGGCAATCTGGTGGTGGGTAGGCGTCGCCGGGTACATCGTCTTCCTGCCCACAGTATACCTGAATACCGGCTACTGGAGTCCCGCGCGCGCGCGGGCCGCCGTACAGGCCAGGTTGCGCGAAGAGGGACTCGACATAGAGCCAAAGGCGAGCGCCGAGCCGGCATAACATGACAATGATATATGAGCACATCTATCAAAGAGAACATTGGTCCGCACTGGTACACTATTCTCAGAGGATAGGCAGATCGCCAGCCTCCTCAGCCTTTAGAAGCTGCAGTACTCTTGTTGCCTCTAAAGGCTGAGGAGGTAGATTTGAGAAGCGAACAATTAAAGGAAACACCTTGAACCTCATCTATTCAGGGAGAGAATTTTGTTCGCTTATTTCGACTATATGAAAGAGAGAGGGAAGCAGATGGAGTTTGAGGATTTTGTAGAGCCTGAGATAGCGGTGACGGCGGCAGTTGCGGCGGCGGTTTTCTCGCCCAGAGCACGCAAGGTCATTCGCAAGGGCCTGGTCTATGGCATGGCGGGCGCGCTTGCCGCCGGCGATGTCGTAACCTCCTTTGCGCGCAGCATTGGGCGAGGAGTGCAGCAGGCCAGCGGCGCGGCTGCTCAAGCTATGCAGGAGGCCGGCCAGCAGGCAAAAGAAGAAGAGGAAAAAGAGAGGGAGCCGGCAAAAGAGGCTGAAGCAACAACCTCGCGGCGCAAAGGAGCCACGAAGGCGGAAAGGAAGTCCGCATGACCCGACTGCAAGAGAAGGAGTCGCCAGGTATTGAGCGCGCTGAGCAGGTCCTGAGTCGGGCCGGGGAACGCATCGGCAGGCTGGTGGGGCTGGCCGGCCTGCGCATTCAGCAGGCTGCCCGCTCGTTGCGCGAGGAGGCAGACCGCATGGACGAGCCAGAATCCACGCAGCATGGGAATGGAAAGCAGGCGCGCAAAGCCCCGGAGAATCAGCCGGCCACTGCAAGGGCCGAAGAACTGGTGGACCGGCTGGGACACCGTATGAGCCACTGGGCGACGGTAAATGGTCTGCAAGCGAGGCGGACAATGGCGCGCCTGCGCGAGGACGCAGAGGATATGTGGGTAGAGGCGCAGGAGATGCGTAACGGCTGGAGGAGCAAACGCGAACAGCCATAGAGAAAGGGTTTTGCACCGGGAAAGGTTCGGGGCATTTTATGGGAAGAGAAAGGGTCGCAGGCGCAGAACCGCTTGTTCTGCACGCCGTGGCGGGGCGGGTTCGCGTCCATGTGCAGGGGTGGTCGGGGCAGGGAAAACGCCAGGTCGAGGCACAGCTTCATCATATTCAGGGAATCCGGCGGGTCCAGGCCAATCCGGCCACCGGCAATATTCTCGTTGTCTTTGATCCTGCCATATTGAGCAAGCAGGACGTGCTGCACGCGCTGCATATGCTTGACCTGGAGCATCTCAACGTTCAGCCGGCTGAGCCTGCGCCGCCGCCGGTTGCACACGAAAAGCGGGGCCGAACGGTGCACGCACGCATCGCAGTGCGAGGTCTGGACCGCGATCCGCACCTGGCAAAGCGCGTGGTAGAGCACCTGGAGAAACGTCTGGGCGTGCGCGCGCGGGCCAATACGCTGACCGGGCGCGTGCTGGTCGAGTTTGAAGAACACGAAACGGAACTCGACGATCTGATTGCCGAGGTGGCGGACCTGGAGTTACCCGATCTTCCGGGCGAGGATCGTCCCGCCTATCCGCTTGATCCAGGTCCCCTCTTTCAGAGTTCCGCACGCCTGGTCGGCACAGCGCTTGGGCTGAGCTTTCTGACGGCCCGACGGCTACTTGGACGCGTGGAGCTTCCCCCGGGGGCAGAGGCTGCCGCCTACGCAGCGGGAATGATCGGCCTGTTTCAAGGCATTCCTCCGCTGCGGCACGGCCTGCGGCGCGTGTTTGGGCGCACAGTTGCCGACCTGCTCGTAAATGTTCCGGGGATTATCACGCTGACGCTCTCCAGCAGTTCTCTCGGACTGGCGCTCGTCGGGCTCGAATCGCTGCGCCTGTTTACAGAGGTGCAGGCAAGGCGCTCCGCCTGGAAACAGCATGAGGCGCGAGTTGCTCAGGCGCCGTCCGCTCAACCGGATGCGCTTATTCGCCTGGAGAGCGGCGAGCGTACGCCTTTGGCCGCGCTGGTTCAGGAGGGGCGTGGAACGGCCATCGGCCTCGACGCCATGCCGCTGCCGGCTTCCCCAGGTATGCTGATACCGCCTGGAGCGCGCCTGTATGGCGGCCCATTCGTCCTGCAACTGAAAGGCGAGGCATCCTTTGAGGAGTTTACTCCGCAGCCGCGCCCGGCTCCTGTTGCGCCCACGCTTTATGACCGCTATCACCGCGTCCAGGCACCCGCCTCTCTGGTCTACGCGAGCCTGACCGCCCTTCTCACTCGTTCCTTCAGCCGGGTATTCACGGCCCTGCTGCTTGTCAATCCACGCACGGCCTCAATCGGCATGGATGGCGCGGACCTGCATGCCTGCGCGAGAGTTTTGCGAGCAGGCGTGACCATCGTCGGGACTCGGCCAGGAAGAACGATTCGCCTGCCCAACCTGCTGCTCCTGGATGGCGCGCGCCTGCTCACCGATCGGCTGGAAGTTACCAATGTCCTTCCTTTGAGCGACGAAATGAGCGCAGCCGAGGCGCAGGCGCGGGCCGCGGGCGTCGCAAATGCCGCCGGCTCGCCCTGGGGAGGCATTTTTCACACAACTCGCCCGGTTGCCGCGAACGACGGCAGCTTCGATGGTACGACCGCGACCGCTTTCGCCGAGGGCGTGTGCTATACGCTTGGACCGGTTGAGGACTGGCGAAATCTGCCAGAGGCGTCCTCCCTGCGCCAGCGCGGCAACTACATCCTGGCGCTGCGCAGGGAAGCGCGAGAGAGACCGCTGGCTCTCTTCGCGATGCGTCCACACCTGGCACCCGGCGTGCAGACGCTGGTTGCCACCTGCCGACGCAGGGGAGTTGAGCTGGTCATGCTCTCTCAGGGTGACGAGCTGGCGCTGCGCTCGCTGGCGCACCGCGCACAGATCGCGCTGATCGAGGGCGATTCGGCCCCCGCCGTCATCGCCGAACGGCAACGCAGAGGCGAGGTGGTCGCCTTCGTCTCAGATCACGCGGGCGCGATGGCCGGCTTCGCTGCATGCGATCTGGGAATTGGTTTGAGCGATGATCGCAGCCGCTTCCCCGCACGCGCGGATCTGCTGGCTCCCGACCTGGCCGCGCTGGCCGCAATTATCGACGCGGGCGCAGAACGCGATGCCACAGTACGCGATTCCATCGGCCTCTCGATCATCTCGAATATCGCGGGCATGATCTGGGGCTTCAGAGGAGCGCCGGGTGTTGCCACCGCCTCACGCGTGGTCTATATCACCGCCCTGGGCGCGCTCGCGGACGGATGGCTCCGGCTGCGCGGCGGGAAACGAGCAGCCTCCACTGCCGTTCGCCTGGTTGATCCGCAGCCTGAGCGCTGGGGACGGCGCAGCGTCGATGAGGTTCTCCACCTCCTGAAGACAAGCGGCGCGGGCCTGACTGACAGGCAGGCGAGGGAGCGCAGGCGGAGGGTGCCTGTCGCCCGGGCTCGCAATGTTCTACAAGCAGCCCTGCTTGAACAGGTACGCTCTCCCCTGACAGGCATTCTCGCAGCGGGCGGACTGCTCTCATTGCTGTTTGGCTCGCTTGGCGATTTTGCCATTATCGGCGCGACAATCAGCGCCAACGCCATCATCGGCATCTGGCAGGAACAGAAGGCGAACCAGGTTGCTGAGGCGCTCAAGCAGATCGGCACCACGCGAGCTCGCGTCTTGCGCGACAACGAGGAGAAGATCTTGCCCTCCGATGAGCTTGTACCGGGCGATATCCTCCTGCTAGCTGCCGGCGATCGTGTGGCGGCTGACGCGCGGGTGATCGATGCACAGGGATTGGAGGTAGACGAGGCGGCGCTCACCGGGGAATCGCTTCCCGTTGCCAAGTTTGCAGAGAATGGGAACGAAGCGAGACACGTCGTTCTGGAGGGCAGCGATGTGGTTACAGGGACCGGGCGCGCGGTGGTCGTGGCGGTCGGCGACCAGACGCGGCTAGGCGCGACCAGGCTGGCGCTCGCGGAGGAGAAAGAGCAGTTGAATCCGCTGGGGGTGCGCCTGGGACATATGCTGCGCCTCTTCCTGCCGATCTCTGCCGCAGGCGGCGCAACGGTGATTGCCGCCGGGCTGCTGTGGAAGCGTCCGCTCACAACGCTGCTGGCTACAGGCGCAACCATCGCGCTCGCGGGAGTGCCCGAGGGCCTGCCGCTGCTCTCCAGGGTGGGAGAGGCCGGGGTCGCACGTCGCCTGGCAAGGCATCAGGCGATCGTGCGGCGTCTCTCGTCGGTCGAGGCTCTTGGACGGGTCGATGTGGTCTGCGCAGATAAGACCGGCACGATGACCAGGGGCCGCTTGCAACTGAGCGTTGTTGCCGATGCGAACCGGGAGTGTACGCTGGCGGAGGGCCTGACAGAATCGCTGGCGTATGTCTTGCTCACCGCTGCCCTGGCAAGCCCCCATCCCGCTGCCCAGGGCGCGCGCGCCCATCCCACCGACGCCGCGCTTGTCCAGGGAGCGATCGCTGCCGGCCTGCGCGAAGCGATCGATGCCACGCGGCAGGCTGAGCTCTCTTTCGACCCCACGCGCGCTTTTTCCGCGACTATCACCCGGCAGCGCCTGTGCGTCAAGGGTGCGCCGGAGGTGATCCTCCCTCGCTGCCGCTCCCTGCTCCAGGATGGAGAACACCGCCTCCTGGACGAGGACGGACGTGCGGCGCTTCTGAGACGCGCCCGGCAATTGGCTGCGCGAGGCTTGCGCCTGCTGATGGTTGCCGAGGGAGCGAGCGATTCCTCGCTCGATAATCCACAGGAACTCACAGCCCTCGGTTTCGTCGGGATTAACGATCCCCTGCGCCCCACAGTGAGGGAGGCAGTGAGGCACTGCCATGAAGCAGGCGTGCGTGTAATGATGATTACCGGCGACCATCCTGAAACTGCGCGCGCGATTGCTCAGGAGGCCGGTCTGCTCAAAGGAAAAGGCGAGGTGCTGAACGCGCTTGAAATCGCGGATCTGCAAAACGGCGACCTCGATCAACGTCTGAAACACGCGGCGGTCATCGCCAGGGCCACTCCTCTCGACAAATTACGCATCGTTGAAAGCCTGCGCCGGCAGGGGCACACGGTCGCGATGACCGGCGATGGGGTCAATGACGCCCCCGCGCTGCGCCTGGCAGATATCGGGGTGGCAATGGGCCGCAGCGGCACGGAGGTCGCGCGCCAGACCGCTGACGTGGTGATTGCCGATGATGACTTTTCAACCCTGGTTGAAGGCTTTGTCGAGGGAAGGAGTTTCTGGCGTAATATGCGGCGCGCGCTTGGCCTGCTGCTCGGGGGAAATCTGGGAGAACTGAGCATGGTCGTGGGCGCAAGCCTGCTGGGAACAGGGATGCCATTAACGGTGGGACAGATTCTCGCGGTGAATGCGATTACCGATATTCTGCCCGCGCTGGCTGTTATCCTGCAGCAGCCGGAGCATCGCGACCTGGTGCGGCTCCAGCGCGAGGGAGCGTCGGCGCTGGATGCGTCACTGCTGCGCGAGGTACTGAGCCGGGGCCTGGCAACTGCTCTCCCCTCGCTCGCCGCTTATCTGATTACACTTGGTTCCGGCTCATTGCCCCAGGCTCGCTCGGTCGCTTTTGCCAGCATTGTGCTGACGCAGCTTGCGCAGACAGTCATGGTCGGGCGTGCCGAGGGACAGCTAACGCGCCCGGTGCTGGGCGCGGTCGGCGGCTCACTGGGCGTTCTGCTGGCAGCTTTCGCTATCCCCCAGGTGCGCAGCTTCCTCGACCTGGTTATCCCGCCTCCCTCGTCCTGGCTGCTGCTAGCCGCGAGCACCCTGGCCGCGCCTCTGCTCAATCAACTGTTAAACAGTGAAGGTCCACTGATGGGTGGGCGAGAGACGCCGCCTGCTCGTCCCTCTGGAGAACAGTCTGCGAAGGACTCCGCTGAGTAAAACGCTCAGGTCGGACGCTTCTTCCCGGCACGCATTGCGAAAAGTACAAAATCCAGATCCTTGACTTCATAATATTATTAAATTATAATATTATATACATTAGCCAGAAGGAGAGAGCTGCCTATGCCTGCTGATTCAACCGATCCGCTCCTGGACGCCACCGCGCCGACGGAGATTCCCATTAATCGGAACGCCCCGGTTCCTTTGCATCATCAGATGCGCAATTATTTGCTGGGCTGCCTGGAGCGCGGGGAGCTGCGGCCCGGCCAGCAACTTCTGCATGAGCGCGAATATGCGGCCCGCTTCGGGATCAGCCTGGCACCTGTCCGGCAGGCGATTCTGGATCTTGTGAAGGAGGGATACCTGTACCGGGTGCCGGGACGTGGAACGTTCGTGCGCGAAGAGAAGGTCGAGGAGAAGATTAGCATCCTTTCCAGCTTCTCAGAGAGTATGCGCGCGAAGGGGCTGGAGGCCGTTCTGCACGTCACCGACCTGGGCATCGGCGAGGCCCCTTCATCTCTCAAGGCGGCGTTCGGCAGCGGGGAGCTGCGCGCAATCTCGCTGCACCGCATTGCTCTTGTCGAAGGTCAGCCGGTCGCGCTGCTCTCCTCCTACCTGCCCGCCCACCTGGTGCCAGGCTTAGAGACGCGGGACCTCAACGGGCAGTCGCTGTACAAAGTTCTGGAAGAGCAGTACGGGATTATCCTGGCGCGAGCAGAGAACACCATTGAAGTTGTCCGCTGTCCCGCCCACCAGGCGACGCTCCTGCGCGTCCCGGCGGGAACGCCACTGCTGCAAGTGGAGGGAAAAACCTATGATGTAACAGATCAGTTTGTGGAATTTGCCCGGGTGCTCTATCGAGCCGACCGTTTCCGTTTCACCATTGAAAGCTTCCGGCGTGATGATCGGGTCCTCCATCTGATTGGTGCGCCGGACAAGAAGGAGGGCGCAGGCCATGACTAAGACCTCTTCTGCCATCGAAGGCAATGCCGGCAATATTTTTTTGCGCAAGGCAACCGGCCTCTTGCGAGAGGTTTCCCTGCTCGACGCTTTTATTATGAATACCTTCGGCATGAATATCGCCGTTGGCGCTGTCTTTCTCTTCCTCCAGGCCCCGGTGGATTTTCCCCAGGGAAGTCTGCTGCTCGCGGTCATTCTCGGAACGCTGCTGATGGCCTTCACGCTGCTGTGGGTGTACTCGACCTTCGCTGCGGCTATGCCTCGTTCCGGGGGAGATTATGTCTTCGTCAGCCGCGCCTTGCACCCTTTCCTGGGATGGCTGCTGGGTTGGAGCCAGGGTATGTGGCTGATCTTTTTCTGGATCGGTTTTAACGCCTGGTTCGCGCTCACCTTCGCTGTGCCGGTCGCGCTCTCCACGATTGGAGCCGCTACAGGCCAGGATGGATGGATCGCCTTGAGCAATAATTTGCTGGCCTCGTTCCCTGTGCTGGGCATCACAACCCAATGGTGGGTGCTCCTCATTGGCGCGCTTATCAACATTGGCTTTGCCGCGCTCTTGATTCTGGGCGGCCAGAGCTTCTGGCGCTGGCAGAAGGTGTTCTTCCTCTTTGCCGGCGGTAGCATCGTGCTGGCGTTCGCCCTGCTCCTCTTCGATGGGGGCAATATTCAGCAGGCATGGAATGCGTTTGCCGCGCAGCATAAAGGGCTGCCTTTCAATCAGGTGATTCCCACGGCGGTGAAAAATGGATATACGCTGCCGGGCGGCTTTAGCTGGAGCGATACCCTGCTTATGCTGCCCTGGGTGTTTTTCGTGGTGGGCTACGCCCAAGGTTCCGCTCAGATCGGCGGCGAGGTCAAACGCGCCTCGCGCAATCAGTACCTGGCGATGGTTGGCGGCGTGCTGGTTAACGGGGCGATGCTCGCACTGCTGGTTATCGTGTTCTCGCAGGCGGTCGGCATCCAGTGGATTGGCAGCGTTGGCTTCCTTGCCGGGAACAACCCCGCTCTGCTCAACCTGCCGGGAAATCTCTCGCCAAGCTTTAACTTTATCGTCAGCCTGCTCACCGGGAATGTGCTGGTTCCTCTGATTATCGGCATCGGCTTTATCTTCTGGGCGCTGATGGGCACTCCGCTCTCTGAACTCCAGGCCACACGCTATATGCTGGCCTGGGCAATGGATCGCATGGTTCCCTCACAGCTTGGGGATGTCCATGAGCGGTTTCATTCTCCGGTCAAGGCGATCATCTTCTGCACGGTAACGGGCATTCTCGCCCTGATCGCGCTGGTGACTATCCCCCAGGCCAGCCTGCTTGGCGCCCTGCTGGCTCAGATCGGGGCCTTCATTCTGGTTTCCATCGCAGGAATCGTCTTCCCGTTCCGCCTCCGGCACGTATGGGAAGCCGCTGGCGGGCATAAAATTTTCGGCATCCCCTCGGTCACGCTGGCAGGCATCGGCGGCGTGCTGGTCCTGGGCGGCCTGATGTTGTTGTTCATCTTTAACAGTACGATTAACTCGACATTTGGCGTGACTGCCCGCCTCTCCCTCAGCTTTATGATCGGGGTGGTCGTGCTGGGCATTCTCTGGTATATCGGCGCCTACCTGGTCAATCGCCGCCAGGGGATCGACCTGAGTTTGACCTATCGCGAGATCCCAACGGAGTAAGAAGTCACATAATGGAGATGCAGAAGCACGACACGTCCCGGCCACGCGTGATTGTAGTGGGGAACCTGACCATCGACGATGTGGTCCTGCCCGATGGTACAACGCAGATGGCCAGTCTGGGTGGAAACAGTATCTATACCGCGCTCGGCGCGCGACTCTGGCAGCCAGAAGTCGGGCTGGTCACACGCCGGGGGGAGGATTTTCCCCGCGACTTCACCGAAGTCCTGCGGCAGCGAGGAGTTGCGACCGAAGGCATCGTCGATATCGCCGGTCCCACTGTGCGCAACTGGGTGGTCTATGAGCAGGATGGGCAGCGCCATTGGATCTATCGCACGCCACGCGAACGCTCGCGCGAGGTTGCGGTGCAGCCGGGAGACCTCCCGGCTGCCTGGCTGGAGGCGGACCCGTCCCCGGTGGTGCATGTGACCGCTATGCCGTTAGAGGCAGCAGAGGCTATCGTGGAGGCGATCCGGCGCTGCGCCCCACGCGCCGTGATTACGCTGGACACTCACGAAGATTACGTTCTTAACTACCGTCGGCGCTTACAAGCCCTGGCCGCCCGCGTGGATGCCTTTCTGCCAAGCCGCGCGGAACTGGAGGACCTGGTGGGCTACGACGATCCCCGGCGCGGGCTGGACTCTCTTACGGACCTTCCAACGCCGATCATTGTTATCAAGATGGGCGCACAGGGTGTGCTGGTCTGGGACAAAGCCCAGGAAACCATGCATGAGGTCGGCATTGCGCCGGGACCGGTTGTGGACGTGACCGGGGCCGGGGATGCTTTCTGTGGCGGCTTCGCCGCCGGTCTCTCGCTTGGATACGCACCGGCGCGGGCAGCGCAATGCGGGACGATTTCCGCCTCATACGCGGTGGCAGGCTTCGGCTCCCCTTACCTGACCAGGATAGAGCCGGCGACGGCACAGGCACGCCTGATCAGCGATCCCCCACCTATCCGTCTACTCCCACCGCCTCTGAGGATTTCGGAGCTTGAGGTTGAGGGAGCCGACCGGGGGATCAGCAGCGCGATAGAGACGATGCGCGAAGAGATTGCCCTCATTCCAGAACTGCTCGCGCGCCAGCGTGAGTCGCTGGCGGAATCCCTGCGCGCCCTGGCTCACGATCTGACCGTCGCAGGGATTGAGCATCTTTATCTCGTCGGCTGCGGAGATTCGGCCTTTGCCGGGGCGGCCACCGCGCTTGCCTTCCAGAAACACGCCGGTATTCACGCAGAAGGCGTGCATGCGCTCGAGTTTGCCCGCTATCGCGTTCGCTACCTTCCCGCAAGGAGCGCGGCCCTCTGCATCTCTTTTTCGGGCAAAGTTGGCAGAACGATCGAGGCCGCTATGCAGGCAAGGCGCTTTGGTCAGCGCGTCATTGCCCTCACCGGCGCACCGGATGCGCCGCTGGCCCGGCAGGCAGACGATATCATCCTCCTCTCCGTGCCTACGCTCGGCTACTCGCCGGGAACCAGCACCTATCTTGCCCTGCTGGCCGCGCTGTTCGAGTTGGCGAGGGCATGGGGAGAGACGCGCGGAAGGGACGTGACCGGTCTGCAAACGCTTCTCAGGGCGGTCCCGGACCTCGCTCTGCGCACGCTTACAGGGGCGGATGAGCCGGTTCAGCATGCGGCCAGAGAGTTCAACGACCATCCCTGGATTACCTTTCTCGGGGCCGGGCCGAACCTGGCAACGGCGCAGTTTGGAGCCGCAAAGCTGTTCGAGGGGCCGCAGAAGCCCGGTATGGCAACCAGTATCGAGGAGTGGGCGCATGAGCACTATTTTGTGAGCGGAGCCGGAACCCCCGTCGTCCTTATCGCTCCCTCCGGGGCCTCGTTTGATCGCGCCGGGGAGATACTGGCTGAGCTTAACTTCCTCGGGGCACGTTCGCTGTGGATCGGCGACCAGAGGCCGTCCATCCGGCCCTCGATGTTTCTTCCGCTTGCCCCAGGACTGCCGGAGGAGCTTACTCCCCTCCTGGCAGCGCTTCCCCTGAGCCTCTTCGGTTTTTATCTAAGCCAGGCCGGCGGCCAGGAACGCTTTGCATTTCCCAGCCCGCAGGCAGCCCAGGAACACTATGAGACTATCCACCGGGTCACACAAGGAGAGCCAGCATGAACGAGGAAGCAGCAGAAAAGCAAGAGTTGACAGAAGACAGACCGGAGATCGGCGTCCTGGGCTCGGCTCGCCTGGGCGAAGATGACGAGCGCTGGGAGCAGGCCCGCAGGTTGGGAGAGCTCCTGGCTAATGCAGGCTTTGCGATCGTGACGGGCGGCTACGGCGGACTGATGGCGGCAGTCAGTCGCGGCGCGCATGAGCGAGGAGGAAGCGTCATCGGCCTGCCGATGGGCCACTGGGGCGGGGTAAAACCAAATCGGTGGAACAGCGAACTGCGCTGGTCTACCGATTATGGGACGCGCATCAATCACTTGCTCCACTGCCAGGCAATCATCGCGCTGCCGGGCGGCGTAGGAACCCTTTCGGAGATGGCTATGGCCTGGGCCGCCGGACAGACTGAAGGGCGCTCCCTGCCGCTTATCCTGCTCGGCGCCTGCTGGCCGCCACTGCTCCAGGCGATTCGCGCACACCTGGTGGTGAATGACAGGGACCTCGACCTGCTGCGCCTCGCGGCCAGCCCGGAGGAGGCGCTGCAGAAGCTACAGGCCGGATTGCAGGAGAAAACATGGAGGGGTGCAGGACCGCATGGATAAGTGCGCACAACGAGTTTTTTCAGCAAGAGGAGTCACACAGTGAGTTTTCTGTCCTTCTACGCCTCTGATATTCACGGTTCGGATATGCTCTGGCGCAAGTTTATCAATGCCGCCCGCTTTTATAACGCAGAGGTGCTGATTATGGGCGGGGATATCGCCGGCAAGGCGGTGATCCCGATCATACGCCGCAGCACGTCCTTCTATGCCCCCGGCTTCGCCGGCGAGCGGGCGTTCGCTGCAGACGAACTGCCGCTCCTGGAACGGCGTATTCGCGATATCGGTCAGTACCCCTACCAGGTGAACGAAGAGGACATGGCTGTTCTGGAGCAGGACCAGCGAGCAGTCGAGGCGCTCTTTCTGCGGGTGATGAGGGAGACGCTGGAACGCTGGCTGCGCTTTGCCGAGGAACGACTGCATGGAACAAAAACCCGGCTCTACATTATGCTGGGCAACGACGACGAGCCGGCACTGCGCGATATCCTGGCACAATCCTCGCTGGCGATCGATTCTGAGGATCGCACGGTCGAACTGGGCGAGGGCTTCGAGATGCTCTCCTGTGGTTTCGCGAATCCCACTCCCTGGCATTCTCCCCGGGAAATGGCCGAGGAGGATTTGCAACGCCACCTTGAACAACTCGCGAGCCAGCTCCAGAATCCCGCCCGCTCTGTGTTTAACCTGCATGTTCCTCCCATTCGCACCCCGCTCGATATGGCGCCGGTTGTCGATGAAAACCTGCACCCGGTGATTCAAGGGGGCTCCGTCCTTATGGGACCAGCAGGCTCGCAGGCAGTGCGCAATGTGATTGAAAACTACCAGCCCTTGCTGGCTCTGCATGGACATATTCACGAATCGAGGGGCCTGGCCAAGCTGGGAAAAACTGTATGTGTCAATCCCGGCAGCGCCTATGGGGAAGGGGTACTGCACGGCGCGCTCTTTGAACTGGACCGGAGGAAAGGGCTGAAACGCTACCAGCTCACTTCCGGGTAAAAGCTGCGATCGTCTCTTCTTCCCGTCTTATGCACGCGGGTCGCTCAATTCAGGATGCTGTGATCGGGCATGTCGGCCTGGAAACGCTGGCTCATATTCAGCATTTCACGCATAAACGGCACTTCGCGGCGAAGAATGACGATCTCTTCCTCCAGGCGCTGGACTGTTGAAGTTAGCTCCAGCATATGCTGCTTCTGTTCGTCGTGGATATCCATGAGGTGTGCGATAAAATGCGAGAGTTCCTCGGCGTCATCGGGCAGGGTGAACTCCAGTTCGTCGTGGCCGATGACCGCCAGCAGGGCCTCCAGGTAGGAACGAAAAAGGACGCGGGCCTGCTGAACCACGCGCTCCAGCCTCTCGCTTGCCTCCTCGGTGGTATCGCTGTAAATTTCAACGATGCCCGACAGATACGGCTTTGCACGATGCTGGCTGAGGATGCGAAAACGCTGGCCCCCCCTGGCAATCAGGTTCATCCGACCATCCTCCAGGTGCTCCAGGGACTCGATCTCGGCCATCGTGCCAACCGGATACGGTTCTTCGAGCAGATGCTCACTCTCCGGGCGCGCCAGCACGACCCCAAAGGGCAAACCTCGCTCATAGCACTCGCTGATCATCTGGCGGTAGCGCGGCTCAAAGATGTGCAGCGGCAGCTCGGTGCCCGGAAATAGCACGACGTTCAATGGAAACAACGGCAGTTCAATTGCCATCTCCGTCCTCCTCTGGTAAAAATCCGCCACCGCCGGGAGTGTGGATCGAGAGAATATCGCCTACGTCCACATCCAGCGTGACCTTGCTTGCCAGTGGCCGCCGCTCGCCCAGGCGCTCCAGACTATTCGCGCCTGGCTGCCCTGCTTTACCCCCCCATAACCCATACGGTGCGCGGTTACGCCTCTCCGTCAGGAGCGTAACGGTCGCGGGCGCTAGAAAGAGTAGCTCGCGGCACAGGCCATCCCCACCGCGATATTTGCCCGCGCCGCCCGATCCCACGCGCAGAGCATAGCGCCTGACCCGAACCGGCAGGCTCATCTCCAGGGCCTCCACCGGCGTGTTGCGCGTATTGCTCATATGGACATGCACGCCCGACAGGCCATCGGCGCCTGGACGCGCCCCCATGCCGCCGCCAAGCGTTTCATAGTAGGCAAAGGCTTCGCCCCGGCTCTCGTCATATCCGCCAAAGGTCAGGTTGTTCATGGTGCCCTGTGAGGCCGCCGGCACACGGTCGCGAGCAAGCTCGGCCAGCGCGCCAAACAGGGTATCCACGATGCGCTGCGAGGTCTCCACATTGCCCGCCGCCACTGCCGCCGCGACCGGCTGCGCCCGCCCCCGCACGCTCCTCTGTGGATTGAGCAGCGAGCCGTCCGGCACGATGATTTCGATCGGCTCCAGAATGCCCTGATTGGCCGGCACGTGCTCACCAACCAGGCAACGTACCACATATAACACGGCAGAGTGAACGACCGCCCTGACGGTATTCAGACAGCCCGCGCTCTGCGGAGCGCTCCCGGTAAAATCTACGCGCATTCGTCCATCTCGGATGCATATGCGCACGCTGATCGGCAGATCTGTCGCCCCCCATCCATCATCGTCCAGATAATCGGTAAACTGCGCTTCCGACGGCGGCAAACGCGCCAGGGCGTCCGTGACCAGGCGCGCCGAATAAGCGAGCAGCGCGTCCGCGTGCGCCTGCACAACCGTCGAGCCATAGCGCGCGATGATCTCCTGCAGCCTCCGCTCGCCAATCCGCGCGGTGGCCAGTTGGGCCTGCATGTCGCCGCGTCGTTCGTCTGGTGTACGCACGTTGCGGTAGAAAAGTTCCAGCACCTCTTCATTGACCACGCCGGCCTTGATGACCTTGAGCGGCGGGATGATCACGCCCTCCTGGTAGAGCTCGCGCGACATGGGCATAGAGCCGGGCGACATGCCGCCGATGTCGGCGTGATGAGCACGGCTGGCGACAAAGCCAAAGAGCTGGCCCGTGCGCCCGGCAGGATCGTCGGCAATAAACACTGGCGAAACCATCGTGATATCGGGCAAGTGCGTCCCGCCAAGATAAGGATCGTTGAGCAGAATAACATCGCCCGGCGCGAAGTCGTGAAAGCGCTCAATTGCGGCCTGCACCGAGGCCGGCATGGCCCCCAGATGCACAGGAATATGCGCAGCCTGCGCGATCAGGCGTCCCTGTGCGTCAAAACAGGCGCAGGAGTAGTCCTTGCGTTCTTTGATGTTCGGGGAGTACGCCGTGCGCCCCAGGGTCACGCCCATCTCCTCTGCGGCAGAGGCAAACAGGTGCTTGAAAATCTCCAGCGAGACAGGATCTACCTCACTCGCCTGCTCGTCCCTCCCCTCTTTGTCCCGCCATTCCGCGACCAGATTGCCCCAGGCATCTACTCTGCCCTCCCAGCCGGGCGGGAGCAGGATGGTGCTGTCCATCTGCACCAGCAGGGCCGGCCCACGCACACAATTGCCATGGCGTAGGCGCTCGCGCTCGTATACCCGCGCCGGGAGCTGCCCCTCGGCGAAAACCATCGCTCGCTCGCCGAGCAGCGCATGAGAGGCATCCTCACCCTCGCGTGGCATGACCGGCAACTCCGGCGCAGGCGGTTGAAGCACGACCTTGATTCTGATCGCGACGATTCTGACCGCCTGCTCTGGATGGCTATGGCCAAACCGCTGTTCGTGCTGTTCGTGGAAGCGAGCCAGTGTATCCTCCAGACGTCCAGACGCCGCCTCGGCGACGATGAGCTCATATGCCTGGCCAACATAGCAAAGATCATAGGAGCGTTGCAAAACGGGCGCGGTTTCTCCCAGGCCCAGCCGCGCGATCTCCTCCTGCATCTCAGCACGCGCTCGCTGCTCTAAAGCGGCGAATTGCGCAGCAAGGGCGGTTGGGATGGTGCCCGATCCGTCGTTGGGACGATCTCCATTGAGATCGAGCATGACGCTCTGCACGTAATCCTTGACGATGGGGGCCAGCAGCAGACCGAGCGCGGAGAGGACGCCGGGATGGCGAGGAATGAAGACATGGGGAATGCGCAGGGCCTCGGCCAACTCGCAGGCGTGCAGTGGTCCCGCTCCGCCAAAGGGCAGCAGCGTGAAGAGGCGCGGATCGTAGCCTTTCTCCAGCGAGACGGTGCGAATGGCACGTTCCATACTGGCATTGGCGACGCGAATCACACCGAGCGCCGCCTCGCTCGCGCTCACACCCATGCGCGCGGCCAGTTCTTCCATACGTTCTTCTGAGCGTTCGGGATAGAGCGGGAAGTCGCCGCCCAGAAAAGAGGCCGGGTCGATGCGTCCGAGCACCACGTTGGCGTCCGTCACCGTCAGAAGATCCCCGCGCCCGTAGCAGGCGGGACCGGGATCGGCGCCGGCGGATTCGGGTCCGACGGTCAGCGCCTTACCGGCATCCAGGCGCACAATCGAGCCGCCGCCGGCCCCAACAGTATGGATTGCCACTGTGGGCACGCCGATCGGGCAGCCAGCAACAACCGCCTCGCTCGTCTCGACGATCCTGCCGGGACAGAGCGCGACATCTGTGGAGGTCCCTCCCATGTCCAGAGTGATAATGTTCTCAAAGCCGGCCAGCCGTGCTACATGAAAAGCGCCGATTACTCCGCCGGCTGGCCCGCTCAACACCGTGCGCACCGGTTCGCGCGCGGCGGTTGCCGCCGAGATGCTGCCGCCGGAGGACTGCATGATGCGCAGCGAACCCCGCACGTGGGCCTGGAGATTCTCCAGGTAGCGGGCCATCAATGGCTGCACGTAGGCGTTAACCGCGACGGTGCTGGTGCGCTCGTATTCGCGGAACTGGGGCAGCAACTCGCTGGCCAGGGAAAGATAGAGATGCGGCAGGCGAGTGCGCAGCAGTTCCGCCAGTTGGCGTTCATGAACGGGATTGCGATAGGCATGCAGCAGCGCAACGGCCACGCTTTCCGGCTGACATGCCTCCAGTTGCTGCAACAAGCGCTCGTAGTCCTCCGGTGTGGGCGAGCGCAGGACCTCGCCTGTATAGTCCAGGCGTTCGGGCAATTCCAGGCGGCGCGCACGCGGAATGAGCACCGGCGGGCGCTGCTGCATCAGATCGTAGAGCGCGGGCCGATCCTGGCGTCCGATCTCCAGTACATCGGCAAAGCCCTCCGTTGTGACCAGAGCCGCTCGCGCGCCCCGGCGCTCCAGCAGCGCGTTGGTCGCTACAGTCGAGCCATGAATTATCGTCGCATCCGGCGCACCATCCAGATCTGCAATCCCCCTGAGCAGCCCCTCAGCCGGGTCGCGCGGTACGCTCGGCACCTTATGCACGCGCAGCGCTCCCGCCTGACCCGCCTGCCCCGGCTGATAAAAGACGATATCCGTGAATGTGCCGCCGATGTCAATCCCGAAGGCACCTGGAAATACTGCTCGTTCGCTCTGCATGCTCCATTCCTTATCGTGTTCTCAAGAAGAAATCAGGCTCTCCTGATAGCTTACGTGAAGAGAGCGGCTCCAGGCAAGACCCGATAAGCAGGCAGCCGGCCACGTCCAGGCGAGCGACCTGATCGGACGGAGCGGGCTGCCCAGTTATGTAGACGTTGCTTTTCATCCAGAATCAATTTTGTACAAACACTACCGGCTCCCGACCGGGCTGTGATAGTGCGGGTGTTCGTGCGAATGGTCGGGCCAGTGCTGGTGCGTATGGGTGTGCGGCACGCCGGCGGGCGGCATCTCATCGGGCGCGTGGGGATGATCGCCCTGCACGTGGTGCGCATGATCGTGGCCGGGCCAGCGATTGCTCTCACGGAAGTTCGTCACCAGCAGGCTCTCGCCGTGATGCCAGCGGGCACGGAAGATGTCGTAGTTCTTCTTACTCTTCGTGGCCCGCTCGTCCTCGCTCAGGCTGTACCACTCGCGATGCGGATGCTTGATGAGAAGCTGCTGCATCTGGGGAGCCGTGACGACGCGATAGCCGGAGGTTTTGAAGAAAAAGCTGAGATGGATGTCCATCAGACGATAGAAGCGGAAGCGCTCGTCGATCTCGCCGATTTCGGGCAGCAGCGCGCGGCGGAAGGCCATTAGATAGCCCTCGACGGCATCCACATCGGGTCCGGGCGACTCGCGAAACTCGCGCAGATCGTCAGTCACCAGGCCATAGGGACCGGCCAGGCCGACCAGGGAATCGGCCAGCAGCGCGAGCAGAGGCTGCCAGATATCGCCATTCAGTTCGATCGAGGTGTCCAGCAGAACAATGTAGCAGCCCCGACTGGCGCGCATGGTGGCGTTGCGTCCTGCGGCAAAGCCCATGTTGTGATCGGCGAACAGCACCTGGAGCGCGATGTGTTCGCCCTGCTCGCCCGTCAGACGACCCGCGCGCGCAAGATCCTGCAAGTAGGCCAGCGTCTCGTCAGTCGAGCCGTTATCCACGATCACCAGCTCCAGCGCGTGCCCGCTGGCAAAGCGGCGAATGCTCTCGATACAGCGTTCCAGGTCGTCGCGGCTATTGTGCGCCAGCAGGTTAATTGAAAACTCGAACGCATCTGGCTCGTTGCGATGATCGGGCGCATCGCTCGAACTGGAGAGAACGGTAAACTCTTCGTCCAGGGGACGCGAGAGCAGCAGCGTGCCCCGGCGCGTATCGCGCAGCATATATCCCGCAATAGCCAGGCTCTCGCGTATCCTGTCGGCCTCGGCGAACTGCCGCTGACGACGCAGAGTGTCACGCGTCTCCACCTGATTAGCGATCCCCAGGGGAGCCGCAGCCAGGTAATTGCGCGGGTCCAGCTTGCGCTCCGGGATATCACTCAGCAGGTAATCGCGCAGGCCAAAGCCCAGGATGCGATCGGCATCCAGCAGCAGACGGACCTTCATCGTCGCATCCAGATCTTGCGCGCGTAGCATGCTCCAGATCACTGCCATAGCACTCGGCAGGTTCAGATCGTCCTCAACGGCCTCCAGAAAGGCCATCTGCCAGGGATTGGCCGGCAGGGGGTCTTCTGAGAGCGCCGCGCTGCGATTGGAGGCTTGCAGTAGCTCGTAGGCGCGACCTCGCAGGCGTTCGAGCGAGGTCTGCGCGGCCTGGAGGGCACGGAAGGTGAAGTTCAGGCGGCTGCGATAGAGCGCGGTCGTGTAGAAGTAGCGCAGGGACATTGGATCAAAGCCGCGCGCCTCGATATCCGCGCGCGTATAGGCATTGCCGGTGGACTTGGCCATCTTCTGTCCATCAGCCAGCAGATGTTGAGCATGCACCCAGTAATTGACATAGGGCTGGCCGGTAAAGCCCTCGCTCTGGGCAATCTCATCCTCATGGTGCGGGAAAATATTATCCACGCCGCCGGTATGAATGTCGAAGTGCGGGCCGAGATACTTCATCGACATCGCGCTGCACTCGATATGCCAGCCGGGGAAGCCGCGGCCCCAGGGACTCTCCCAGGCCATCTCGCGGCCCTCCTCGGCGGCCTTCCAGAGCGGAAAGTCCTCCGGGTTACGCTTCTCCTCGTCCTGGCCCTCGCGCACGCCCGCCAGCATATTCTCAAGCTGGTTGCCGGAGAGCTTGCCATACTCTGGGAACTTTTTTATGTCAAAATAAATATTCTCGCCGCCTCGATAAGCCATGCCCTTTGCCAGCAGGCCCTGCACAATCTCGATCATCTCCCCCACATGCTGCGTGGCCCGGGGGAAAACGTGAGCGGGCAGAATGTTTAGCGCCCGCTCATCTGCGTGAAAAGCTTCGGTGTAGAACTGCGCGATCTGCGCGGAGGTCTTGCCCTCCTTGCGCGCCTGGGCCACGATCTTATCCTCGCCCCGGTCGAGCATCTCCTGGCGCATATGGCCCACGTCGGTGATGTTCTTG
>Ga0070740_10001693_pt1 | contig 29024 bp, 30 predicted proteins | sample Coa_R2_FD_67286 | JGI IMG/M metagenome (GOLD analysis project Ga0070740, IMG submission 67286) | Surface soil microbial communities from Centralia Pennsylvania, which are recovering from an underground coalmine fire - Coalmine... | ecosystem: Environmental > Terrestrial > Soil > Unclassified ...
CGGCTCCGTGCCAAAGAGCGGGCGTAGTTCAATGGCAGAATAGAAGCTTCCCAAGCTTCGGACGTGGGTTCGATTCCCATCGCCCGCTCCATAACTCCTGTTGACGCAGTTGGCTTTACTGGCTTTCCTCCCTGAAAATTGGCCCTAAGATGCCCGATTTTGGACGTAGTTGGACGCGAATTGGATCGAGGACAATCGAATTGGACGCGGCCTTTTCGGCTCCCGCGTTGCGCAACCATGCACTAAGGGCGAGCGTATATGACGCCAAGGACCCGATCTGCTTTTCGATATTCGACGCGGACCGTAAAATCCCGAAGGTCGGGAACGGCGTGGATCACAGCAGCTTCGGCTATCGCGTTTCGCAGCCCGCGCAGCTTACGCCGCTGCTCGAATGGGTATTGATCGAAGGGACGGAACGTCTCGCTGCCACGTCGCTGGGGGTTGTAAATCGTGCTCCCCGAGTTTATCGGCGATAGAAGCATGTGAGGAGCGTATTTGGCCACGAATGGGGCTGTCTCAACCGTGATGACCGTGTGTTCCCTAGCACGGTACGCTCGTGCGTTTAGAAGGGTCTGCACGCGTTCCAAAGTTACCCAGAAAAAGACACGACCGTTTAGCATTTCATACCACTGCTGCGGCTTTATTCCGCGAAGGCACTTGCGGAGAGCGCTCTCGCGCATCGGCTTCTGATCCCGAATAACGGCCTTGCCATGCCGTGGGTGGGTGACCGTAACCGATTCTGGTCTGTGCTTAGTCTCGATTGCACGCCTCAGGTCACCGTTTATCTCAAAGAGATCAAGCAACGCTGTCGTGCTCAGCAGTCCGTGTTTTTCGATTGAAGGCCACACCCCGGCCTCAGCCATGTGATAGAGACGAGGGTAATGCATCGCAAACTGTTCTGGCGTAATCGGCACTTACCACATCCTGCGGTCAATTATGCTTCTGGAATCGAAGCGCGTCGAAATTAGTGAAACGGGAGCTGCGGCAACGCGCTCGATTTCTTCTACGAACCTGATCGTCTCCTCAGTTAGCTGCTCGAATCGGCGTGCAAGGCGGTTTTCAATTCGAATGTAGTCAGCAAATGTCAGAGCTATGTCCGTTGGGGCATTCAAGGACACCGCACGCCGCAACAGGTTCCAATCGAACTCCCCCACACGCCGCTTGCGATCCGTTGTGGATGTCCGCTCGACGCGCCGCAGTTCGGCTTCTGGGATGCCAGATCGTTGCGAGATTTCCTTCCATGTGAGGTTCTGTGACATCGGGCCTGATGTGGCCTCTTTAGATGGGTCTTGAACGCGAATAGGGTAGCTCCTGCATACCATGATGACTTTCCGCACCCGGCTTGGCGAAATGCCAGCCTCCGAGATACATCCAGCCACGGTGGTATCGCGCGACGTAACATGCGGGTAAAAACCGTGATGAAGGCTCAGGCCTGTCCCCTGAGTTCCCTCCAGAAAGACCCGCCGGCCTGCACGGAAGGCTGCGTCAAGCACCTCACGAGCGTCGCGAAGAAAAGGCTTGAACTCTTTAATATCACGAGCAATGCGCACTGGTATTGGATCAGCTCCGCGCATTAGCTTACGCGCTGTCGCCGCCCCGACCCCCTGGCCAGTGGAACCAATGGTCTTCACAATGGACTTCGATTCGCGCTTGCGATCATCATCTTCGATAATCATCGCTTGTGGATCGATGGATAGTCGTGTTGCTGGAACACCACATTCCGCGATTTCCTTCATCAAACCGGCGACACTCAGGACGGCTCCCGGTCCAATCAAGAGCTTCGCCGTGCTGCAGCGGGTCCCACAGGGCAGCAGGTGATGAGTGTAGGGTTCAGGATCTTCGAAGACCTTGTGGCCGGCATTAGGCCCGCCGACGCGAACGAGAAGCTCGTATTCTCGCGCCAAATAGGACGCAATGTGCCCCTTCCCCTCGCTGCCGTACTCACCACCGATCAACACGTCCACCAGGCGCTCACATTCCCGCCCGTAAAGCCCCAGGTGAGCGGCTGCTCGCACGAGCACGTCTTCCTTCGTGCAACGATCTGTTTGGATTACCACGTCAGCGGACATGGCGAGGTCACCAATTCGCTCCTCTGTCTTGCTGCCCGAAAGCTGGGAGTAGGAGGCGAACTCCTTAAATCCCTTTAATCTCTGCTTTCTTGCGTATCTCTTTTCCAGCACTTCCCGCCTTGCATCGAGATGAACGTGCACCACTCTCGGCCCATACGCGCGACGGATGGCATTGATCTGCGGCACGATGCGGACAGCATCAACGACAATCAGCGCGTCGGCGTCGAGCGCGTCAGCCTTCCGAGCAAGCGCCTCGCATACCCAGGCACCGTTTGTTCGACGATCCAACAGTTCCCCGTAGCGCTGCATAGCGCCGCGCTCAGCCTCGATTTTCGGAGCCGACGACGCGATGACTTCCTTCGTCTTCAACGCATGGGCGTTGAAGCGCTCGACAAGCTGGTCACAGAGGGTTGTTTTTCCCGCTGACACGCGTCCCGAGAGCAGAATGATTTGCTTCGGCACTTGGTATGTGCTTCCTCCGGGTAGACGCTTTGGCTCACTCCCTGCTGCTGAAGCGAGGGATGCCCTATTGCTGCTTTGAAAAATCTAGAGCTGCTTGCGGATGACCTAGTGTCCTTTTGTCCGGCAAGTCATACACGAAAACGTTGGCACCTCGGCTGCAAATCTCGTCGAATACCAATTCGCTGACGACGGGCCACGAACCACCAGCCAAGCCACAACCTATACGGGGCATGTGAACTGTGGCACCACGCTGAGCGGCCATTTCGCCGACTCTTCTGAGGCATTCCTGTAGTGAGAGATAACGAATGCGTGGTGTGGGCGAGGGGCCATAGCCATGTTGAGCAACCATGCTGACGAGGGAGATGTTCCGGTCCACTTCCGCGACATGAACATTGCCCAGTTTCAAGTTACGCTGCGTCATTGCCCACGACCGAAACGCCTGCTGGAGGAGAGGCCATTTCTTGCGGAGGGACAGGGAGAACCCCCCGCCCCAAGTCAACGCGGCGTCGTTAACAACCTGCACGAGCAAGCGCTTACCGCCGCCGCGCGGCTCGCTGGCATCGCCCTTCAGGTATGTAATCGAAGGCAGGTGACCACCGCCTTGGCGTGGAGGCTTAAGTAAGCCCGCTACGCGGGGATAAGTGTGGTTCGGGTAGGGCGGTACGCCCACACATTCGATGTTGACGGTACCGAGCGTCGGCCATTGTTCCTGCCCACGCGCCGTGAATCCAATTGCAGTGCATTCGGCTACAACGCTGTCCGAAGGCAGCTCAATCCCGGATTGTGGCCGTGCCGCGGGCCATGTCCTTGATGGCCTGGCGTAGTCAAGTACATAGCGCGGTCTAGAAGCTCCGGCGATGACCGGCGATGCACAAAAAAAGGCACTTTGGTGCTGCGTGAGCTTGACAAGTCTTTGGAGCATTGCCTCAGTCGAAACCTGGTATTGCTCTCGCAAGTCCAACGCAGCATGGATGTCGAGGCGCTCCTCGGTCACCTGAGGCATGCTTCCCATGGGCATGGCGAAATCCGCCGCCGCCAGGTTGCACAACATCTCCAACTGCCAGTCGTCCCCCTTCATGGAGCTGTGAGTCACGCGGTTGCGGATGCGTTCATGGCAGTCTGGAAAAAGCGTGTGCGCCAGCTCGTGAAAAATCGAGTAGCGGACTCTGGCCTTCGAGCGATTCGGGTTGAATTCGACAGTGTAACCTGTCGGGCCGGGGACGGTACGGGCGTCCGGGATATCTTCTCGTGGAACAACGCGCACTTTCAGAAAGTCGGCGAGCCCGAACGGGTCAAAAGGCGGCCCACTCCAGCCCCGCTGCATCGCATTGAGTGCCACTGCTAGTGCTTTCGAAGCGATAACCTCTGTGGGATCTCGGTCCGTGCCCTCTACCAGGGCTCTTACGGATGGATTGGTCCAGTATGCTTGTCTCGTTGGCACGAGGTCTCCCGAAATGTCGCGTTGATCGAGCTAATGTGATTCTAGCGTGAGTTTGCCTGACTGCACACGCCGGGATGAATCCTGCAAGAGTCAGACCTGGGAGCCCGCCTGCCGTCGCAAATACGCGACATAGTCTGCCGCGAAATTGAAATGCTGCGCTCCATCTAGGAGATGTTGGAAATATGCCGGTTTGACCGCTTTCCGTTCGGCAGGCTCTTTGGCGAACCGTTTTCGTCCGGCTTCTGTGCTGACGTAGGTGACTGCAGCAACTGCGGCGCTGTCAGGCACAGGCGTGACCTTCACATGCGCTCGCTGGTAATTGCCTGTCCCATCTGGCCGCACGCCCTCGACTTCATCCATCTTCGCAAGCGCGCTTTCGGGGATATCGAACAATACACCCAGAACGTGCTCACCTGGCGCAGGAACGATGTCTGTCACCGCCGAGTCGTTCGTCTTGCTGTACAGATCGAATCGGATTCCCCAACCGTCAAGCTTGGCCCCCGATATAGGTGTCGCCTGCCCGTTGAGTCGGCAAGAACCATTCAGTCGATCCGGCGACATATTTGAGCCGTACTGGAACAGGATGACGTGGCCTCGTTTGGGTTCTTTCACTTGAATCCCCGCTCAGAATTTCTCACGGCGACCCTGTCACGTTTTCGCAAGGGCCATTTATGTCCAGAGAGGATCACCGGCCGCCAACACGGAAGAGCATTTTCTGCAACTCGGGCTTCTCTCCACAAGCACCTCTGACACCGTGCCGCTGACAGCGTCGTAGTGTTTTCGGACCGCGACGGACGGTCCATAGCCCAGAATTAACTGCAAAAAGTCGCTGACAGCTAGCCCTGCCAGCACCCCATTAAAACTTGTCACGAAAGCAGCCGTCTGTCGGCGCTTCTGATGGTTGAGCGCAGTGCGCAGATATGAGCGGTTTGCGCCGCCAGCTTCCATTTCAAGCTTCTTGTCAGTGAGAAATCCTGTACACCATAGGCAAGCTCCACCCGGCACAGCGGTGTGCGCGTTTCCGCTGACGGCAGCAATTTCTGAGAGTTCGTCATCAGGGTCAAGCGGGTACAGGCCGAGGCCGATGTCAATGTAGGGTATGCAATACCGCCATGCAATTTCCTGGAGGTCAGCTCTTGCGTTTAGGTTGTTGACGCAGCCGATGATGATATCGGCGCGCTTGAGCGCCTCGATGGCCAGCTTCTCTGGAACAAGTGCATTTACTGCCGTGAAGCGCACATTGCGGTTGATCCACCATAGCTTCGATCTGACCGCCGCCGTCTTTCTTCTGCGGAGGAGAGCGTCGGCCCAGCCGAACCCATTTGTAGCCACGAGGTTGTCGCTGGCAACTCGCTGTGCGTCGATTCCGATAATCTCTCCAATTCCCAGGGCAGCGAGCTGTGTCGCAACTTGGCTGCCTCCGCCACTGAGACCGACCACTGCCACTCGCGCATCGCGGAGCACAGATTGCGAGACCGCCGCGGCAACAAGCGGCTGTCGTCGATGGAGTAGGGCGTCTTCGGCCTTTGCTTCGGGAAGCGGAAAAGAGGTTATCCTGTCGCCGAAGAATCGCAGACCGAATTCGCTGCCAGGCTCGGAATTATTCGGCAATAGCATGAGACCGGCCGCAGAAGACTCGCCAAGCACAACCGACCCATGCGGTCGGCCAGGAAGCACCATCTGGAATGCCGGTAGGAGTTGCCGAGCACTCGAATCGTCATCCCCAGAGAATCGAACCCCGGCGAGGCCAGGATGGTAGTGAAAGATGACTATGCCGAGTCCCTGTTCCAATGCCCGGTTGAGCAGCGCAATGTTGTATGCGCCCGTCCATTTCGCCCCATGACCCGCTGCCCGCACGAACGCCGTGGGCGGGGGAACGACCAACTCCCGAACCAATATGAGCGTGTCGCTCGGAGTCTGACCGTGAGATACCAAACCGAATACGACAGGTTCGTGTTCAATGCGCCGCCGTACTTCCTCCCGGAGCTGAGCCCAAAGGTGGCTCGGAATGCGCAGTTGAACGTCGGACCTCACGCAAACCTCCGTAGCATGCCCTCCACAAACTGCACAGCGGTGTGCTCATCCGTCCACCGCAGGTTGTAAGAGTACGTTCGCCAGTTGTCCCCGCCAACCGTGGCAGTTCCGTGCTGTGGCTGGGCTCCACGGATTGAGGGAATAACTCTGAGGTAGAAGTCCGGTTTAGCCTTGGCGGGATCAAACACCACCAGTGCCTCGGTGGACGCAGGTTGGCAACCCGGTGGGAAACGCACCTCGGGGAGGCGCACAAGCGTTAACGTGCCATCTTTCGCGTTCATGGCGCCACGGTAGTTTTCCTTGAGCTCCCCTGCTAGGTGCTCAATCGTTTCCGCTGTCATCTCACGGCTCCCTTAGCTGATAGTTCCGGGCGGCAAGGCAACAAAGTGCTCGCCATTCTTAATTTCGATGGTCTGGTCGTTCGTGACCAACTCCAGCTTCTGTCCCTGACGCCGCGCCAGATCGTAGTCAGTGGGGACGCCGGCCCGTTCCTTAATCTGTAGGCCAGTTACGTGGTCTGTGTCGAACTCGATCTTCCGCGTGTCGTTCTTGTTCAGCTCCACGAAAATGTGGATGGTCGTGGCGGCGCTTACTGCGTTCATTGAGGTTCCCTTCCAGGTTTGGATTTGGGCCGGGCGTATTCCCCTGCCCTTACAATATCAGTGCCGCGTGGATGTACGATTTCGCCGCCATCTGAAGAAGAATACTGCTTACGTCCCGTATCCTGTTGAGCGGCGGTGGCTTAGGTTGGTCATTCTATTCCTTCGAGATCGCGCCGATTTCCCCACGACTCGACGGCAAAGATTGCTTGGTTATCGGCATAATAAAGTGAGGCGCGTGCGGCCACGTGAACAAGGAAGCCTACGAACTTGTATCTCGGATTTCAGACGACGAATGGCGCAAAATCGCGCTCGAACTAGGGCGCTACGCGCTCAACGTCAGCCGCAACCTGCGCTGGCGCACGCGGAATCCGGTCGAACTGCCCAGCGGCGAGACCGTAACCTCCATTGTCTCCAAGGCGATTGAAAAGTTGTTTTCCGGCGAACGCGAATGGGACCCACACAAAGAACCCGACCTCAAGAAGCACCTGCGCGGCGTGATTGACAGCCTCCTGAATCATTTGGCAGAGAGCCTGGACAACACGCTGGTAACAGTCGCGCCTGAGCCAGACTCAGCGGACTTTCCCGCATGGGAAAGTGGATCGCAGAAACGCGATCCAAGTGTCGATTGGCTAGTTCCGCCCGACCGCTCACCCGAAGCTGCGGTGATCCAACAGGAGCAAGCAGCATTGGAGGATCGAGCACTCGAATTGCTAATCGACGAATGCGGCGACGATCCGGTTCTGATGTCGGTGCTTGAGGCGATGATGGATGGCTATGAAAAGCCTGCCGAAATCTCTGAACATAAGGGCATACCAGTAAAGGAAATATACAACGCGGCCAAACGCATGGATCGCAAGCTCGAAACGGTCCGCAAACGCCTTGCGGAACAACAATCCATTTCGGCCGCTGAGAGGAAGACCGTATGAAGGGACAGAAGCCTGGTAGCCGCGAGCTGCTACTTAATATTTCGAAGTTGAGCAGCGAGGCCGAATGGACTCTGGACGAGAACCGCGACGCGCTTTCAGAGGCGGGAATCAGCACGACCGATGTTACGGAGCCGATTCTTCAACTTGTTGAGCGCCTGAAGAAAGAATCGCCATTACACTGGAAGGCAAGAGCTCAGGCTATGCGTCGAAATCTCTTGGAGAAAATCCATTCAAGGATCGCCGAAGAAGCGGCTGGGCTAAGCCAATCTCAGCTAGTCGATAAAGTTACTGACGCGATTGCACGGTTGCCGAGCCCAGCAGAACAGCAGTACGCAGTTGCCTTTAGGAAATTCCAAGAGGCCACTGAAGACGATCTCCGTTCCATGCTCGAAGAACTCGCTATCATTGCGGAAATAGAGAAGGATCAACACTGAGTGATGAGCCTCGATCCAGTCCGCGAGCATAGGGCTGAAAGTCAAGCCGATCTGCTGCTTTCTGAACTGCAGATATCAGACCCAAGCGACATTGATGTTGACGCGATTGCTATGGCGCGGGGTGCGCTTGTCATAGATGGGGGCCTGACTGGCGCAGAAGCTCGTCTCACGCGCTCTCCCAAGATCAGTTTCATCCGGGTGAACCTGGGTATTCGTGAGCTAGGGCGTCGTCGGTTCGCCGTCGCGCACGAATTGGGCCATTTGCTCCTGCAAGGATCCTCGCAGTTCGTCCTTTGCAGCGACAAGGATCTCGTTCCGTTCTACACAAACAGCCCTGACGAACTAGAAGCGAGCGCATTCGCTTCAGCTTTGCTGATGCCGACAAGGATGTTTGAGCCCCTCTGCCGGACGGCATCTCCTTCGGTCTCGTATGTTGCAGAACTGGCGCAGCGCTTCCAAGTAACATTGACAGCGGCTGCGACGCGATATATTCAATTTTGTCCGCACAGATGTTGTTTGGTCGCAAGCACTGGTGGGAAAATTCGCTATCACCGCAAGACTCAGGATTTCGGCTATTTCATCGCTCCCAGAGAGAATTTGACCTCAGGCACATACGCTGCGGACTTTTTCAAAGGGCGGCAACTGCCGGTCGGGATGCGCGAGGTCAATGCAACGGCATGGCTTGAGGGGAAGCAAATCGACCCAAACAAGACGATTCGTGAAGAATCAATTGCGATGCCGTACTACGATTCGGTGCTTACGCTCCTTTGGATCGACAAAGATATAGATCATTACGTCACCGGAGGGGACGAGTACGATTCGGAGCAGGAAGAATCTGATGGGCGCTGGTCTTGGAATCGCTACCCGAAGAGAAGAACGTAGCGTCGGCTGCCCGTTCCTATTGGAATAACGGGCTTTCTGGCATACTTTGACCAATCGATGTTAATAACGAAATGAATAGGCTCGAAGATCTCCGGCCGAATGCGACCGTTAAGGGCATCCTGCAGGACTGCCTTGTCACCGTGGTCAATGTCCAGTGGTATGGTTCGACCGCTGTGGAACTGACGTATAAAACGCCAGATGGCAAGGTTGCGAACGAGCTTCTGTACCGGCATGACGAGCCGCGGATCGAGGTTGTCGAACAAGGACGGCCCTGGGGCTTTGACGGTGACGGTGCGAAGTTTCGGCTGGTCTCCGAGGCCCATCGCATCCGTCTAGCGCACTTGTTCGATCCTGTTCTCGCGGTCCACACTTCGCTTGTTGAACCGCTGCCTCACCAAATCACGGCTGTTTACGATTCCATGCTGCCACGTCAGCCTCTTCGTTTCCTGCTGGCCGACGATCCCGGCGCCGGCAAGACGATCATGGCCGGCCTGTTAATGAAGGAGCTACTCGCGCGCGGAGACCTCCAGCGTTGCTTAGTGGTATGTCCGGGGAGCTTAGCCGAGCAATGGCAGGACGAACTCTATCAGCGGTTCCATCTCCCGTTTGACATCCTCACGAACGACAAGCTTGAGGCGGCGCGGACTGGCAATTGGTTTCTCGAAACGAACCTTGCCATCGCACGGCTAGATAAACTCTCGCGCAACGAAGACGTGCAACTGAAGCTCCAAGCGCCGGAGTGTCGATGGGACCTCATTGTTTGTGACGAAGCCCACAAAATGTCGGCCACGTTCTTTGGCGGTGAGGTGAAATACACGAAGCGCTACAAACTGGGCCAGCTTCTCTCCGGCCTCACGCGGCACTTCCTGCTGCTGACGGCAACCCCGCACAACGGCAAAGAGGAAGACTTTCAATTATTCATGGCCTTGCTTGATGGGGATCGTTTTGAGGGAAAATTCCGCGACGGCACTCACGTCGTCGATGTTTCCGACTTGATGCGCCGGATGGTAAAGGAAAATCTACTCAAGTTCGACGCTACGCCGTTGTTCCCTGAGCGGATCGCCTACACCGTCCCTTACAAGCTGTCAGATGCGGAGGCACATCTTTACAAAGCCGTCACCGATTACGTCCAGGAAGAATTTAACCGCGCAGAGGCTCTCAACAACGACAAGCGCGCTGGCACGGTCGGGTTCGCATTGACGATCCTCCAGCGTCGCCTGGCCTCTTCACCAGAAGCAATCTATCAATCGCTCCGGCGACGGCGTGAGCGTCTCGAAAGCCGCCTGCGCGAATTGGAGGTTTTGCAGCGCGGAGCCGCCATCGCAGAAACCCTCCCCACATATCCTGTGCTCGATTCCGAGGATGTTGAGGATCTGGAAGATGCCCCAGACAACGAAGTCGAAGCTGCTCAAGAGGAAATCCTCGATCAGGCAACGGCTGCGCGCACAATAGCTGAGTTGAAGGCTGAAATTGAGACGCTGAAACGCCTGGAAGCACTGGCCCTCTCTGTCCGGCGCAGCGGTTCGGATACCAAATGGCGCGAACTGGCCAGCTTGCTGTCCTCGATTTTCGCAACCGCGCCAGCAAAGGACGAATCTGGCCCTTCCATTCCGTACGTTACGGGGGCGGTTGAACCCCCCAGTCCATCGCCGCACCAAAAGCTTGTCGTCTTCACCGAGCACCGCGACACATTGAACTACCTTCATGACCGGATCGCCACACTGCTTGGACGCAAGCAGGCAATTGTCGTCATCCACGGCGGCTTGGGCCGCGAAGAGCGTAGAAAGGCTGAGGAATCATTCAGGCACGACCCGGAAGTTCAGGTACTGGTGGGAACTGATGCCGCTGGCGAGGGCATCAACCTCCAACGCGCGCACCTCATGGTCAACTACGACTTGCCTTGGAACCCTAACCGAATTGAGCAGCGGTTTGGCCGTATTCATCGCATTGGGCAGACCGAGGTCTGTCATCTGTGGAATCTGGTGGCAGAAGAAACTCGCGAAGGCGATGTGTATCACACACTTCTTGAAAAGCTGGCCGAGGCACGTGACAGCCTGGGTGGGCAGGTGTTCGACGTTCTCGGTAAGGTCCAGTTCGAAGGCAAGTCGCTCCGAGAACTTTTGATCGAAGCCATCCGTTATGGGGAACAGCCAGAAGTGCGGGCGCGGTTAAGCCATGTCATATCGCACGCCTTTGATCGCAGCCAGCTTCAGCAACTCATCGAGGAGCGCGCGCTGGCGCACGATGCGATGGACGCCAGTCGCGTTTATAAGATTCGCGAGGAGATGGAACGGGCGGAAGCACGTCGGCTGCAGCCGCATTACATCGAGTCTTTCTTCCTTGAGGCTTTTCGCCAACTCGGCGGGGCAATGAAGCTACGCGAACCGCGCCGGTATGAGGTCACACATGTGCCAGCGACGATTCGCAACCGCGACCGGCTCATTGGCATTGGCGAGCCTGTGTTGCCACGATATGAACGGGTTGCCTTTGAAAAGGCTCTGATTCAGCCGCAGGGCCAGCCGTTGGCGGCTTTCGTCTGCCCAGGGCACCCACTCCTCGACTCTGTAATTGACCTCACTCTGGAACGTAACCGCGATCTACTCCGGCGTGGCGCAGTCTTGGTGGACGAGCATGATCCCGGCACAAAGCCACGTATCCTGTTTTACCTCCAGCATTCGATACAGGACGCTGGCGTAACGCGTTCCGGTGAGCGACGTGTTATCTCCCAGCGAATGCTCTACGTGGAATTAGACGCGGACGGCAACACCCGCCACCTGCAATACGCGCCGTATCTCGACTACCGGCCGTTAAAGGACGATGAACCCGATGTCGCCGCATTCCTGAGTCGAACGGAATGCGCCTGGATCAGTCGCGATTTAGAGCAAACGGCGCAAAGTTATGCAGTCGCGCAAGTCGTTCCCGAGCATCTCGAAGAGGTCAAGTCGCGCAAACTGGAACTGATTGCCAAGACCGAAGCGGCTGTGAAAGAGCGGCTCACGAAGGAAATCAGCTATTGGGATCACCGGGCCGAGGAGCTGAAGCTTCAGGAACAAGCCGGTAAGCCGAATGCGCGCCTGAATTCTGACGAAGCCCGCAAGCGCGCCGACGCGCTCCAAGCCCGTTTGGAGAAGCGGATGGAAGAACTGAAGCTGGAACGGCAGATATCGCCATTGCCTCCGGTAGTGCTCGGCGGCGTGCTGGTTGTGCCCGCCGGCCTGATCGCTGCGATGACCGGAAGACCAGTCGCGATAGAAGCGGCAGAAATAGTTGATAAGCAGGCGGTCGCCGCGCGAGCCCGCGGAATCGTGATGGAAGTCGAGCGAGGCCTTGGATTCGAGCCACGCGATTGCGAGCAAGAGAAGAACGGCTATGACATTGAGAGCCGTGTTCCTGGAACCGGCAAGCTGCGTTTCATCGAGGTAAAAGGCCGCGATTCCGAGGCGGACACCGTGACGGTCACGAAGAACGAAATCCTCTATTCATTGAATAAGCCGGATGACTACATTCTGGCCATTGTAGAGTTCGGAGCGGCTGACGGACACCGGGTGCACTATGTTCGCCAGCCGTTCCGCCGCGAACCAGATTTCGGCGTGACGAGCGTTAACTACGATTTGGCCGAGCTGATTGCACGAGCAGAGCGCCCACAATGACAGAATCATGCCCAGGCCCGCCAGGATGGACGAGAGATGAAGCTTAGTTTCTTGCCGGGCAAATTGCATCTCTCGCAAGAGGAAAGCGCTTTTGTCGTGACGGTGAACTCCACTGAGATACTGCGCACGCGATCTCAAAGCCGCGCAGTGGCGAGATTTAATGAGCTTCGCCGAGAGATGGAAGAACGCTTTCCACGTCGGGAATTGACACCGGATGAAATGCAAGATCTGCTGCAGCGAGCGATCGGGGACGCACTTGTTGGGTCAAATAGTATACGCAAGAAAAAACGCAGCACAGCCCGAGGGACTCGAACGTTCGGTGGCTGAATAAACCAAAGGCGGCGGTTGCTTATACACCAATCTAGAGGGTGCTTGTTGAACGAAGCGAGCGAGAACCGGAACGGTCAAAGAATAATGAGCGTTATGGTACGTACCCGCAAGAAGTTGATCGAGGTGGCGCTGCCGCTAGAGGCGGTCAACGAGACCTCGGCACGCGAGAAGTCTATTCGGCACGGGCACCCGAGCACGCTACACCTCTGGTGGGCGCGGCGACCTCTTGCGGCAGCTCGCGCCGTCATATTCTCGCAGATGGTGGATGATCCTTCGGCAGTGCCGGAGCTGTTCCCGACCGAGGAAGCACAAGAGAAGGAGCGGCAACGGCTGTTTGGGATCATTAAGGAGTTGGTTCAGTGGGAAAACACAACGAACGAAACCGTTCTGAAGACAGCGCGAGAGGAAATCTGGAAATCCTGGCGGCGCACGTGCGCTGATAATAAGGATCACCCGCGAGCAAAGGAACTGTTCGATCCAGCTAAGCTTCCGTCGTTCCACGACCCCTTTGCTGGCGGCGGCTCGTTGCCGCTGGAGGCTCAGCGACTCGGATTGGACGCTCACGCGAGCGATCTGAATCCCGTGGCCGTACTGATCAACAAGGCCCTAATCGAGATTCCGTCGAGATTCAGGGGCAATCCGCCGGTGAATCCCCAATCGCGCAAGCAGGGGACGATGGCGCACAAGCAATGGCGCGGCGCAGAAGGACTGGCTGAAGACGTGCGCTACTACGGCAAGTGGATGCGCGATGAGGCCGAAAAACGTATCGGTTACCTTTATCCGAAGGTCGAGATTACGGCTGAGATAGCGAAGGACCGTCCTGATCTGAAACCACTTGTCGGGCAGAAGTTAACCGTCATCGCATGGCTGTGGGCGCGGACAGTAAAGAGTCCCAATCCAGCGTTCGCTAATGTGGACGTACCTCTAGTATCGAACTTCATTCTGTGCGCGAAGCCCGGACAGGAAGCTTATGTCGAACCCCAGATTGAGACCGGCGGCTATCGCTTCGAGGTAAAGGTTGGCAAGCCGAAAAACCCGGAGGCCGCGAAGGGTGGAACCAAATTGGCTGGCGCTAATTTTCGGTGCCTTTTGTCAGGCGTACCCATCTCAGGTGACTACATTAAGGCTGAAGGCAAGGGCCACCGAATGGGTGCGCGTTTGATGGCCATCGTTGCGGAAGGTGAGCGCGGACGGGTGTACTTAAGCCCAACAAAAGCAATGGAAACCATTGTGCAGAGAGCTATCCCTGAATGGAAACCGGACGGCGAAGTACCCGCTCGACTGACGGGGGGTACTTGCGTTCCTTATGGGCTGTCACATTGGGCGGACCTCTTCACGGATCGCCAGCTCGTTGCGCTAACAGTATTTTCGGACCTCCTGGACGAGGTTCGAAAGCATGTAAATACACACGCGCTGGATACGCTTGGGGGCGGGGATGTAGCGAGCGCTTACGCAGATGCGATTTGTATTTACCTGGCACTGATGGTGAGCAGGTCTTCAGATCGTCACAATACCCTTTGCTCGTGGGATATGGGTCCGACCAGCACGAAATCTTCGACTGGGACACCGGCACGAAGCCCGTCCATCCGCAACGCATTCTCACGGCAGGCCCTCGCGATGTCCTGGGACTACGCCGAGGGGAACCCATTTAGTGAGTCGGCAACCAATTTCCTGGATTCTGCTAACTGGATCGCGAAGGTGCTAGAGCGTCTGACACCTGCTGCGAGCGGGGAAGCCAACCAGCGTGACGCGGCACGGGATGGAATCGCGGACGTGATCGTATCCACTGATCCGCCGTATTACAACAACATTGGATACTCCGATCTTTCAGACTTCTTTTATGTATGGCTGCGTAAGGGACTCAGGAAGCTTGTTCCAAACATTTTCGAGACACTCTCTGTTCCAAAGGCAGAGGAGCTAGTTGCCGTACCGTACAGGCATGCCAATAAGCAGACAGCAGAGGCCTTTTTCCTCAATGGAATGACCAATGCGATGCACCGTCTCAGCGAGCAATCGCACCCAGGGTTTCCTGTAACTATTTACTATGCTTTTAAGCAGTCCGAAAACGAAGGTGATGAGGATGCAACTGCGAGCACAGGCTGGGAGACATTTTTGGATGCGGTGATTCGTGCTGGTTTTGGAATCAGTGGAACATGGCCCATTCGGACTGAGCTAGGTAAGCGAATGATTGGCAAGGATGCGAACGCACTTGCATCCAGTATAGTGCTCGTCTGCCGGCGGCGAGCCGCGGCCGCGCCAATCGCGACGCGTCGTGAGTTTATGAACGCGCTGAAGGCCGAGCTTCCGACGGCGCTGCTCCACCTTCAACGGGGCAACATCGCGCCCGTGGATTTGGCACAAGCAGCCATCGGACCAGGAATGGCGATCTACACGCGATATTCCAAGGTGGTGGATGCGGAGGGCAGAGCACTGCCGGTGCGGGAGGCACTCGCACTTATCAATCAGATGCTCGACGAGGTCTTGGCCGAGCAGGAAGGCGACTTCGACGCCGACACCCGCTGGGCGCTGGCGTGGTTTGAGCAATCCGGCTTCGGCGAAGGCGAGTACGGCGTTGCTGAGACTCTTTCAAAGGCCAAGAACACTAGCGTGTCTGGCCTTGAACACGCCGGTATTTTGAAATCGAAAGCCGGCAAGGTTCGGCTACTGCGCCCCGCGGAAATGTCCGTCGATTGGGACCCTCTCAACGATTCACGGCTCACCGTTTGGGAAGCGGTTCACCATTTGATCCGCAGCCTCGAAAAGGGCGGGGAGTCTGCTGCAGCAGAACTCGTGTCTGTCCTCGGGGGTGTGGCGGAGACCTCTCGCGAATTGGCGTACCGGCTTTACACGATTTGCGAACGCAAGAAACGTGCGCAGGAAGCGCTGTCGTATAACGCCCTTGTACAAAGCTGGCCGGAGATCATGCGGCTTGCACGTGAAGGCGCGAAAGCGAGGCCGCAGCAAGCAGGAATGTTTACATAACTTATGAAGCCACTATTTCAAGAGTTGGAGCGATGCCGTGGCTGAAGTGAAGCGCATGATCTGCCTTGCCAATTCCCGGAAGCATTATCCCGGCCGATGTGTGGCGGGCAAAGAATGCAGCGGCGGTGCTCCGGGACCATGGATCAGACCGGTAAGCGGTCGGCCTTCACAAGAAGTGTCCGAGGATGAACAGAGATATCAGAATGGGGCTCTTCCCGCACTTCTGGATATTGTGGACGTTCCCCTGATAGAGGCGCTCCCTGCTTCTTTCCAGACTGAGAACTGGCTCCTCGATCCGAAGGGCCGATGGGCGCGTGTTGGTCATCTTGCGTTCCGCGATTTAGCGCGATTTGTTGATAAGCCGGATAAGCTGTGGCTGAACGGTTATGAAACAAAAGCGGGGTCGAATGACCGCGTTCCCGAAGCAGAAGCGCAGAAACTCCGAGGATCTCTATGCCTTCTGAAACTGAACAGCATAAGGCTAAGGGTTTTTACTACCGGCGCCGATTTCGGGAACCCAAGGAAAAGAGTTCAGGCAGCCTTTATGTATCGCGGCGTTCAGTACCGCCTCTGGGTGACCGACCTCGCCATCGAGAGCGCATACCGTTCCAAGAAAGAGGGAGATTACGATATCGCCGAATGCTACCTAACCGTAAGCTTGGGAGAAGTGGACAAGGGTTTCTGCTATAAGCTGGTTGCAGCGGTAATATTTCCGAAATGAACACAGTTTTCACAATTGGGCATTCCAGTCATCCGATTGAGCGGCTCACTGCACTGCTCCGTCGGCACGGTATATCCGCTGTGGCTGACGTCCGGTCTTCTCCGTCCAGCCGCCAGAACCCACAATTCAACAAAGATTGCTTGAGCCAAGCCCTGCGAAAAGCTCGCATCGCCTACGTTTTTCTCGGGACGGAACTCGGAGGACGACCGAACGATCCCTCTTGCTACGAACGTGGCAGGGTGCAATATGCGCGCGTTGCGAAGACGCCATTATTTCGCGAGGGCTTGCAGCGGGTTATTCGCGGTGCCAATCGCCATCGAATTGCTTTGCTATGTGCTGAGAGAGAGCCTCTCTCCTGCCATCGAACCCTCCTCGTTGCGCGAGAGCTGGAAAGGAACGGCGTTGAGGTGGCCCATATCCACGCCGACGGAACGCTTGAACCACATAAGGAGGCGATGGTTCGGCTGCTGCGGCTGCTCGGATTGTTGGATCAGCGCGACATATTCAAGAATCGCGACGAAATGATTGCTGATGCATGTGCTATTCAGGAGCAGAGGATCGCGTATGTAGACGAAGAAGCGAGAAAGGCAGCTTCGGGGTGAAGATCTTCACCATCGGATTCACGAAGAAGTCCGCCAAAGAATTCTTCACGAAGCTCCGAGATTCGGGAGCACGTCGAGTCGTCGATGTTCGCTTGAATAACGTGTCCCAGCTTGCTGGTTTTGCGAAGAAGGGCGACTTGGAATTTTTTCTGCGCGAGATTTGCGGGATGGATTACGTACATGTTGCTTCGCTCGCGCCGAAACAGGAGATGCTAGACGAGTACAAGAAACGAAAAGGCACCTGGGACGCCTATGCGAATGAATTCTTGGCACTGATGAAAGAGCGCAATATTGAAGAAAGCGTTCCACGTGAAGTTATCGCAGACGGTTGCCTTCTGTGCAGCGAACACAAGCCGGATCGGTGTCATCGTCGCCTAGTTGCCGAATACCTGAAGGAACACTGGGGCGATGTTGAGATCATGCATCTCTTGTGAAGGAACTCCTATATGGCCATTACGAACCATGAGCGTGTTGGCAAGGCACTCGACTTGTTGAAGGACGGACTAGCTCCGTTCGTCGAACGCGAGATGAAAGCACAACATTCGCAGTTGTGGCTCGATCAAGTCCGCAGCTCCGTCGCGGACACCCAAACCCATCTATTCACGGGCAAGGGGCAACCGCAGTGGGATTCAGCCTCTTTGCTGGCTGTGATGTGGAACCAATGGAATATTGTTTTCAGGAAGACCCTCGGACAAGCCGAGCGCACGCTTGTCAGCGAACTTCGCGATGTACGCAACAAGTGGGCTCACCAAAAACCTTTTTCGACCGATGACGCATACCGGGCACTCGATTCCGCTAGTCGGCTCCTAACGGCGGTATCAGCGTCCCAGGCGGAGGACGTTGAGAAACTCAAGATGGAACTTCTGCGCGTCCGCTTCGACGAGCAGGTTCGCAGCGAAAAGCGCAAATCAGCAGGCACCGCCATCGAAAGCCAGGTGACAGGCGCGCTAAAACCGTGGCGCGAAGTGGTCAGCCCTCACAAAGATGTAGCAAGCGGCCGCTACCAGCAGGCCGAATTTGCGGCCGATTTGTGGCAAGTCCACGTGGGCGAAGGCTCAGACGAATACAAGAAACCTGTCGAGTTCTTTCGCCGCACGTACCTGACGGACAGCCTGAAGCACCTTCTTGTTGGAGCAGTACAGCGCCTCGCGGGCGTCGGCGGCGATCCCGTCGTGCAACTGCAAACGAATTTTGGCGGCGGCAAGACGCACTCCATGCTAGCGCTGTATCACTTGTTCTCCGGGACGAAAGCCACAGAGTTGGCAGGAGTAGATGCAATCCTGTCGGAGTCCGAAGTGGCTGCGATACCGAAGGTGAACCGGGTCGTGTTGGTTGGCAACAGAATCTCGCCAGGGAATCCGGTCACGAAAGCAGACGGCACTGTCGTGCGCACCCTCTGGGGCGAGCTCGTATGGCAGTTAGGCTACGCGGCTGGTGGAATCAAAGAAGCGGCAAAGGCCTTCAAGCGCATTCAGGCAGACGACGAAAGGGCCACGAGTCCGGGCGACGTTCTTCGCGAGCTGATGAATGACTACGGTCCGTGCTTGGTTCTGATTGACGAATGGGTTGCTTACGCGCGGCAGTTACACGATCAGAGCGATCTTCCAGGTGGGAGCTTCGAGACGCACTTCACGTTCGCTCAGATACTGAGCGAATGCGCTAAGACTGCAAAACAGTGCCTGCTGGTCATCAGCTTACCGGCGTCGGATACGGCGGGCTCACCGCACGCCGTCGCAGAAGACGTTGAAGTCGGGGGCGAACGCGGTCGGTCTGCTCTGGATCGTTTAAGGAATGCTGTAGGGAGGATTGAGACATCATGGCGGCCAGCCAGTGCCGAGGAGAGCTTTGAGATTGTTCGCCGCCGCCTCTTCGAACCAATGGTGGAGCAAACGCAGTTCGTGACTCGGGACACCGTGGCGCGCGCGTTTTTTGATCTTTACCGCAAGGAGCACCAAGAGTTCCCGCCGGAGTGCCACGAATCGGACTACGAGAAAAGGATGAAGGCTGCCTACCCGATTCATCCAGAAATCTTTGACCGCCTTTATACCGATTGGTCCTCGCTCGTGAAATTCCAGCGCACGCGGGGCGTGCTGCGCCTGATGGCGGCTGTGATCCACAGTCTTTGGGCAAAAGGCGACCGAAATCCGCTCATACTGCCGGCAAATATTCCGATTGATGATCCGCGAGTGCAGTTCGAGTTGACGCGTTATCTCTCGGACAACTGGTTGCCTGTGATCGACAAAGATGTGGACGGTCCCAACGCCTTGCCGTTCCGTCTAGATAGTGAAATCCAAAACTTGGGCAAGTACGCTGCTTGTCGCCGCGTCGCCCGCACGATTTATTTGGGGTCGGCACCAACTGCAACGGCGGCACACCGTGGAATCGAAGATCGACGGATAAAACTCGGCTGTGTCATGCCCGGCGAATCGCCAGCGATATTCGGCGATGCTCTGCGTCGCCTCGCGGCTGCAGCTACCTATCTGTACCCCGATGGCACTCGCTACTGGTATTCCACACAGCCCACCGTTACGAAGATCGCGGAAGATCGCGCGGATCAGCTCACGCGCGAGCCCGACAAGGTTGCTCAGGAAATCGAGAGACGTATTCGATTGGACGTTAGGCAGCATGGCGACTTCCGTCGCGTCCATCCACTGCCCCTCTCAAGCCAAGACGTTCCCGACGAAACAGATGCGCGGCTAGTTGTGCTGAGCATTGAGCACCCGTACACAAAAGACCCGAAGAGCGCCGCTCTTACACAAGCGAAATCGATTCTGGAGATGCGCGGCAATACGCCGCGGCTATTCCGCAACACTCTCGTTTTCCTAGCCGTCGATCAAAGTCGGCTTCAGGACCTCGACGAAGCGGCGCGGCGATATCTGGCATGGGACTCTATCGTTAACGAGAAAGAGACGCTCGATCTGTCTCCGCACCAGGTGAAACAGGCGGAGAACCAAAAAGCATCGGCCGAGACGGTTGTGACAGCTCGGCTGCCAGAGGCATATCAATGGCTGCTCGTGCCCGTCCAGAGCACGCCTCAAGCGGAAATTGAATGGCAGACCTTCCGGCTGTCTAGCCAGGATGGGTTGGCAGTCCGCGCTAGTAAAGAGCTGCGGAAGCGAGACCTCTTATTGACAGGAATAGCAGGCACGGTGCTGCGCATGGAGCTAGATAAGGTGCCCCTCTGGCGCGGAGAGCACGTCTCCATCAAACAGCTCACCGATGATTTTGCACGGTATTTGTACTTGCCCCGGCTGGCTGATTCCCAGGTGCTGCTCGACGGGATCGGAGACGGTCTGTCATTGCTTACGTGGGAGAGCGATACATTCGCGTACGCCGATAGCAACGATGAAGCACTGGGTCGTTACCGTGGTCTGCGAACAGGAGCGAACGTGAACTTAAGCAGTGCCAATGGCCTGCTGGTAAAGCCGGACGCGGCAAAGCGTCAGAAGACAGCCGAGCAGCCGACCGCTCCCTCCGGTGTCGGAGTCAGTTCAGGGCGGGCAGCGGCTGGAACGAATGGACCACCGACCGAGACAGCTCCCGCACAAGGACCAGCTCCTGCCCCCACTCTGCCGAGACGATTTCACGGGAGTGTCGGACTCGACCCAACTCGCGTTGGACGTGATGCGGGGCGCATCGCGGATGAAGTGCTCTCTCACCTAACGGGCTTGGTTGGCTCCAATGTTACTGTCACGCTTGAGGTCCACGCTGAAGTTCAACAAGGAGTACCTGAGAAGGTCGTCCGTACCGTCACGGAGAACTGCAGAACCTTAAAGTTTCAGGACCACGGTTTCGAAGAGACCTAACCAACGTCCGATTCTGGCCACAGATGCGACCCCTACTGCTTGGTCAAGTTGAGCGGGCCGGTGTTTGTGACGGTTCCGAACAGGCCTCTTGAAGTCATGTCCGCTGTTCCTGTCAACGACGTTCCACTCACCGTGCCGTGAAACGTAATTTCCATAGATCCACCGAGCGGAAACTGGCTTTGGCCGGAGAATGTTACTGCATCCTTTGAAACGACGCCGGAGCTGATCGGAACTTGGACACGTCCAGCCTGTGGATGCGTAAATACGAGAGTCCCGGTCAGCGCATCGCCGTTTTGGTTCAACGTCAGCTCAGCAGGTCCTTGCCACTTCTCTTTTCCGCCTGCGGCACTGGCCTGAATCGTTCCCTTCCACACGCCGGAGGTGTCTTGACGCAAAGCGCAGCCAGTGAGTGAAAAAATGGCGAAAGAGAGGATCATTAGAAAAAGTGACAATGGCCTATCGCGCATTTTTATTCCCCCGTTACTCGGAACTTGATGCAGAATATAGCCGCCCAGACGAACAGGCTTTGTGTTCAGCGCCCTTTCCGGCTGAACGCAATGCTATGGCCAGCATCTTACTCCGAAAAGCCGGCAACAGTTCTCGCCGACTAAGAGCTGTCCCGCCCCAGCCCACTAGTTAAAGCGCAGACATGAAAACCGTCTGCGGCGTCGCCTGAGGTCGTCAGCAACCTCGCACAACGGTTTTCCTCCGGTGTCCACAAACGACGACCCACAAAGTGAGCCTGCGATTTTTCACCGGCTCCGGGACGAACCACAATGGCTAGCGGCGCAGCTCCGAGTTCTTTTCGGCTCAATTCTGTTGATCGACACGGCAGACAGATCGATCCAGCCGTGCTTGCGGCGGCTGAGACTGTCTTTGCGAGGGCACTTGAGTACGGCACGAATTTGCTCGGCGACACGGCCGTTGTCACAAATGCGCTTGAGGAGATTGCGGCGACCGTATCACAACTGATAGCGCGTCGGGACCCGCCGGGTGCCCCCGCACCCATACGAAATCTGCCGGGCTATATATTCCGCGCGTTCGTGCGGGAGGTGAACCGGCTGAAGAACAAAGAACTCGCGGTGCTGGACGCTGCCATTGCAGGGCACACCCTGGCGCAAAGACTGGCTGACCCGGCGCGCCAGTTGGAAATGAAACTTCTGGTGGACGAGTGCTTGGCCGAATTCGATTTCGTGGAGAGAGACATGTGCTGGCGACGGCTGGAAGGGTTCACTTGGGACGAAATCGGACCCGTTCACGGGCTCTCCGGCCATGCGGCAGAGGTTAGGTTCCGAAATGCGGTGCGAGCCGTCAAAGCCAAGCTAGCGCGATCAAAAAAGCCATTGCCACCTACTGCCCACACCGCTCAAAATGAGCAGTTGATGTCAGCAATGGAGGCCGATGACGACAAAAGAAAAACCTGAATTTAATGACGAGTTTAGCGAAGCGGAGTTTTTTGGCTTTGCCAAATCCTACCTCTCAGAAGCGTTTCCCAATCTACAACGTGTTGGCTGTCCACCGGATTCGGACCTACAACGGATGGCTGAACAACCCATTGAGGCTCGCGACGCCGGAGCCAGCCAACACCTGACCCGTTGCTCCCCGTGCTTCAACCGCTACATGGAAATTTTGGCGACCCTAAGACGTAGAAAAGCAGCTGGACAATAGTCCTGCTACAGTAAGGTTCGCTCCTGCTGGTTTTTTCTTCATTGGAGAATGCGATTCGAAAAAGCCGTGTCCTGACGGAGGACTTATGGGCGGTATGGGCGGCCACTGCCGTGGAAAGACAAAACTGGGGTGCTATAAGAATTTTCGTCGGGAAGTGAACCGGAAAAAAATTGAAGAACGGTACGACATGACGATGGACGCTGGCGGTGGAACGAAACAGGAGATTTACAGGCAGATGAAAAAAGACCCCGAGACCGGCGAGTGGGTCCTGTTCTATCATTTCCACTCGTAGGCGAAAGCGAGGTCTATGCTAACCAAACTTTTGTTCCTACTGCGGTGCCAAGTGGTGGTCAGGGCAGTGCTATCGGGGAGCAAAGCCTGACGACCATTAGCAATAGCACTAGGGCCAAGGAATCGCTGTTAGTTCTGGAGGGGCCATAACGTTCCGGGACGTGGTTTTCTCCGGGCTAAGGGGAACGAAAACTGGAACCCCCATCGGAGAATCTTCCGGGTGCGACACGTGCCCTCGCTTACGTGCTTTTCCCGTTCCCCAAGGGACGGGCTTGGCATCAAGCCCCGAAAGGTGAGTGAGCGGTGCCCGGACGCCGTTCACGAGCCTCGTTCGCATGGATTGGAGATGCCCGAGCAACCCCCAAATCAACAATTCCAGGTCAGGCAATTCGCTGACTTTGGCACATCGGAGGAGTTTGTCCTTCCAGTTTTAGACCTCATTGACATACTGAACGGTACAACGATTTTTGACCCGCAGCGCACGGAGGTTTCGGGCTGCATTGGAGTAATTGCATCGGAAGGATTGTCTGCCGCTTTTTTGGAATTGAGAAAAATTCGCCTGTCGGTCGGCCAGAACTTGCCCGTGCTTAATCACTTGCAAATGTACGAGGACTTCTACGGGAAACTTTGGAGGGCATACAAGGAGTACACGCAGCGAGCTGTTAAGGCGATGGGGTTCGATATTGGATTTTTATTTCAGAAGGACGCACAGTTCGAGAAGGGCTTGAAACTCTTCCGACAAAATAACCTGACCGCGCCACCTGCGTTGGAAGAATTCCTCCGTGAGGTGCGGCGGCTCTGGCATACGGAACTCGCGGATTTTCGCAACACTGTTGCTCAGCACCCCGGCGCTGACCGCGCGCAGTTTCAGAAGTTCTACAAGCCCGAATTCGCAGAAGCGCTGTTCAAAGAAGTGTGGCACACGATCGTGGAGATCCTCGGAGCGCTGCTTGAACTTCGTTTGCCTCCCGGAATGTACCTGGAGTGGCAAGCGTGGAATGATCCAGGTCCCCGATGGCCGAAGCGATTTCGTTGGCAAGTGGGGATGCCGCCGGCGAATACCTAAACCCCGCATCTGCACGGTGCGTGGGTGCTCAAAATTCGATCTTGGTAGGAATCGACTTGAAATCCTATCGACGTATACCGACTCTGTGCTTATATCCTGCGTCCACGCCGCGAAGCAGTTCGCTCAGGGAAATGCCGAATCCGCTACTAATAGTCAATAGGGTCGTAAGGGACGGCACTCTCTTGCCCCGCTCGATCAAACTGACCGCTGTTCGGTGCAGGCCGCAATGATCGGCGAAAGCTTCTTGGCTGAATCCTTGTTTGCCCCGTAGTTCCCTCATTCGCTTGCCCAACGCCAATAGGACCGGTTGCATTCCCGCAGTCTGTGGGGTATGCTCTCGATTCGTCTACAGACAGAACGTAAACAGACAATTAGCCACAGAACGTCCGTGTTCCAGTTTCCCTATCCCGTCCCCCACCCGGCAGACCTTCCGCCGCCGTCCACTGCGGAGGAATTTTTTGCGGCCATTGCCATGTTGCTCCTAGTTTTTAGCTTAGTCCTGTGGTTGTTGCCTGGCACCATTCGGCCGATGGATTTTCCGCATGATTCTTGGCGGCGTCTGGCCGTTCACCGCAGCGGATCGCTGGATTCGAGCGCATCTGGAGCATCGTCAGTGAACGCGACCACGGGCACAGCGAAGCTACGCTTGCTTGCGCTTGGTGTGGCAAGACTTTGAAGGCAGCGAGGGGGACCGATGACGGGAAAAGACCGACTTGAATTTCATGACGAATTTAGCGAAGCCGAATTCTTTGGCTTTGCCAAGTCCTACCTCTCACAAGCATTTCCCAACCCTCAGCGGATTGGCTGTCCGCCGGATTCCGACCTGCAGCGCATGGCCGAACATCCCGTCGATGCACGCGATGTAGCCCTAAGTGAACACCTCACCTGTTGTTCGCCGTGCTTCAACCGCTACATGGAAATCCTTGCTGGTCAAAAACAGCAGCGCGGTGACGGTCTCCGAAAGCCCCGACGCCGCAGCTGTGTATGAGAGTAGTGTGCACCTAGAGTTTTCACTGGCCCTATACGTTGGAGCGGTTCGTTGTGCTGGCATTCCGCCGAGGTGTGCCGGAGGACCGATCAGCGCGCGTTGTGCGGAAATCCTGATTGCTCCGCTCCCGGAAGGAGAACTGCCGAAAACGCTGGGTTTTTGGCCATTTCCTGTGATCGCCGCCTGGCAGGCATGGAGAAGTGACCACCAATCTCGGTCGCCGGACGCCACGCCAACACAACACAATCGCAATGGCTCGGGAGTTTGGCCGCGCGCTATGTCGAGAATGTCCTCAGCCGCATAGCAACTTATAAACATCTCCATACAAATCGCCCGATATTTGTTACAGATATATCCCAATGTTTATACGTCTACGCGTTCTTCCAACATTATCGGAGACCGCCCGAGGGTTCGTCATTCTGGCATACCGCCAAGGTGTGCCGGAGGACCGATCAGCGCGTGTTGTGCGGAAATCCTGATTGCTCCGCTCCCGGAAGGAGAACTGCCGAAAACGCTGGGTTTTTGGCCATTTCCTGTGGTCGTCGCCCGGCAGGCATGAAGAAGTGACCACCAATCTCGGTCGCCGGACGCCACGCCAACGCAACACAATCGCAATGGCTCGGATGTTCCTTCAGCTTACCTCCGACTAGTCTGTCCACCTGTTGTCAATCCATCATAGAACAGTAGTACGATTGGTCGCTCTATTCTGTTATCAGCGAAATGTTTACAGCCGTAGATGATGGACCATCGGTTTATTGTCGGTTGTATTTTAGACTTGACATGAGCTAGGCGCTGGTACGAGAATAAGAATCGCGGAGGTCCCATCATGGATGATAAGAACGGAGACGAACTCCTGAAGTATTCAAAGGCATTGCTGCTGCTTCAACTTCAAGCACTCAACAAGGCCGACGATCCGGTGAAGCCAGAGATTCTTCTCTCTCGGGCCGGACTGAACGCTCGCGAGATCGCCGACTTGCTTGGCAAGAACGCCACTGCCGTAGCGAAAGCAATCCAGCGCGCCGGCAAAGCTGCGGCATAGGGGTCCTCATGGCGAAGGCTGGGTCGGCAACCATGGATGATTTGTTGAAGCAGGCAAAGACCACGAATCGATTGCTTGCGGCGCAACTCAAGTCCCAGATGAGTCAAATGGAACTCGTGAAGCTATTGGCCACAACCGGCCTTACCGCTAGAGAGATTGCGGATGTGTTGAACACGTCGGCTCCAACGGTCGCGGTCACGCTCCAGCGACTGCGGCGTAAGGCAGAAAAAGCACCTGGTCGTCGAGACGAGGTGGAGGAGTGAGGAATGGAAAACGAGCTACTCCAAACCATCAATAGAAACCTTGAGGTGATTATCAGTCTGCTACTGCGGAGCCTGCCGGATTCGGATGCCGCACATCTTCGCGGGCGCATTGTGATGTTGAGCGATATGGGAATGCGTCCAACGGACATCGCGAGAGTTCTGGGCAAGTCAACGAATCACATTAACGTCGAACTGTCGAATGCGCGCAATCCAAAGAAAAAGAAGAGAGGTAAGAAGTGAAAAAGGTAAGCGGCACAGAGGAACTCCTCGTCGCACAGTCAGAGCTCCTAAGGGACATGTTCATTGCTGAGCTGACGATCGCGGGTGTCCCACAGCTAGAAATTTCCAAGGTGGTGCGAGTGAACCTGAACCGTGTGAATCGCATCGCGAAGTTCTTGAAGAGAAGGAAAAAAGATAATACGGGAGATAACTGAAATGCCCGAACCGGACGAACTCGAACAGCAGTCCAGAAAGTTAAATGTAATCATTGCTCTTCTTCTGCGGATACTTGTGAAAGACGAGGATTTCACACTGAAAAAGAGAAAAGGAACGGGCGAACTCGCCGTGTACTTGAAACGACACGGCCTTGAATACCAAGACATTGCTGCGATACTCGATTCTCCGGTGGCCAGCGTGCGTGAACTGGTGAGTAGGGGTAGCCGAAAAAAGAAGGTCTAACAATGTGATCGAAGTGATCCTGGGGTTGCATGGCCTCGGCACGGCAGCAGGTCGTTTCACCTGCGATGATAGGGGGGAGCGTTTGGGCTGGACCGTGTTGTGATCGCCGGAAATATTCTTTGATTTGAAACTGCTGATTCCGGGGGCCTCCCGAGTCAGGAGACGATAAGCAGGCGAAAAAATGAAAGAGACACGCAAGGATAGGACTGAAGAGCCGTATCAGCAAATTCTGCACCGACTCGCCCACATCGAACACAAGGTAGATTCGATAGATGAGACGAACGCGTTTGCACTCCGTGCCGAGGCAGAGAAGCATCAAGAAACAGTTAGGAAGATATTTGGTAAGAGCAAACGCAGGGCACAGATCTATTTGGCTGCGGATGGCACTCGCGGCGTGGTAGAAATCGCGCAGCATCTCGGAATAAAGCAGCCAAATGTAAGCCCGGACCTTCGAATCTTGAAAGAGGAAGGACTTCTTGAGATCGTAGACGCCTCAGGGCGACAAGATTTCTGGGCGAAAAAGACTATCGACAAGACGTTGCGAATTTCAAAGTATCTTTGCGATCAGTACAACCTGCAGCCTGACGGGCGCCCTGGTGCTGCACCGAAGAAGAGGAAGAAGAAATAGCCGGGTCGCAAATCAAAAATGATCTTCTCGATCCAAACTTATCTCGAAGACTATTTCAACCGACGTGGACTAGGTGATCCTGACCAGTATGCCGTAGCGCTCGCCAAGCTTTATGACCGCGAGCGTCACGGTAAGACCGGCCCCGCTTTTCTGGCCGCAATGAAACGAATTCGGACTGCGTTTTATAGGCGCAACGATCAAATCCAACGCGCGACGTTCGAGAACAAACTGCTGACCGCCTTGGACAGCAGGTTTAAAAAAAAAGACTGTTTTACGCGTCAAAGGCAGTCGCAGAAAGGGTTGAAACCTCCGGCAGCCGCCTAGCGGAACTGCCCCGCGTCACCATCCGCAGATTCCTCGAAGAGTTCAAGAGCACAATCGAAGCCGAGGCAGTAAATTCGTTTTGGGAATCGAGAACCAAGGAGAGGTTGAAGAAGCGACCAGAGAAGCTCGGGCAAGAGCTATTCGGTGTGTTCGCTCGCACGAGGCTGGCGGACAGGGGGGCCGCGATGCGCGAGGTCGCATCAGGCATAGGATTTGTGGATGTACTGGTAACCTTCTCGTCGGGCCTGGTTCACGTCATTGAGTTGAAGATGTTGAAGGGGAAGGATATCCCTGGACCGGCACAACTTGGGACGTACATGGGTCACAAGCGGCGACGGGAGGGCTGGCTTGTCTTTTTTGATGCACGTAAGTCGAGTGCGAGACAAGCAGTGCCAAAAATATTCAAAAGAGCTGCTGGGACGATCAGAACACTCCTCATAGAAATCAATCCGGTACCGCCGAGCAAACGCACCGAGGCTTGATCTCTATCGAACTGAGCCGAAAGGCTTCCGCGTCTTAAATTTGGCTGGCCCGCTCTCTACGTCCTCAGTGTCACTGAAGCGAGGCCGGTGCTGATATTCGGCTGGCCCAAATTGGTGATGAAAATTCTTTGTGAGTTTTTCCCGAAAATTTGCCTCATAGATAGTGAGGGGGGAAATTCGAAATGGCCGGTCGGAACGACGTTGAGCGGCGAAGGTCAGACGTGCGACCTGCATCGGTGTCGGTCCGGCTGCCCGCGATCCCCCTTCAGGAGACAAGTCCCCATGCAAAAGGAGAACAATTGCGGATGTGTCGTCTGTCAGGTTGAGCGAAGTCTGCTCAATTCGCTAAGCACACAAACAGCCCGAACCCACTTCCAAGCACTTGCCCGCAACCACTCAATTCTGAACCACTTCGATTCGCCCGCTGATGTGATCGTGCAGTTGCACGAGCACGAGCGGACGGAAGCCGTGAATCACAAAGCTTGGAACGGAATCCTGCATGCGCTGGTTGACTCCATCGCGGACAGGACTTTCGAAGAAATCGGGCAGCAATTGCTCCTCCTGGCGTATATGCCCGCTATCCACAAGGTTTATCGGGAGGCTTGCCAAAAATTTCCTGGGCTGTGTCCCGAGGACATCGCGCAACAGGCGGCCGT